>Ga0255772_10005879_pt1 | contig 11283 bp, 7 predicted proteins | sample 071ome_34_FD_179970 | JGI IMG/M metagenome (GOLD analysis project Ga0255772, IMG submission 179970) | Coastal salt marsh microbial communities from the Groves Creek Marsh, Skidaway Island, Georgia - 071411BT metaG (version 2) | ecosystem: Environmental > Aquatic > Marine > Intertidal zone > Salt... | reverse complement strand
CGTCGTGTCTGGTCTCGTGGCTTGCTTTACATCGTTGGCGCTTCTCGGTATCACTCTGAGCACGACAAAGGCGGACACGTACTTTGCGCAAGACGTCAAGGGTCGTGCATTGGCATACGGAGAAGTGCAAACCTGTCTCTTCCTCAAGATTGTCCTCACCGACGCGCTCACTGTGTTTAGCGCTCGAACGCACAATTCGTTTTTGGAACGTCGACCTGGAGGCTTGGTCGTGACGGCGTTCCTCACGTCGCTCGTGTTGAGCTGTATGCTCGCCGCAAATTGGCCCTTTATGGCTCTCGAGTCAATCTCCTGGGCGCACATTCTCTTTGTCTTCGTGTTCTCACTCGGAAGCTTTGCGCTGCAAGATGCCGTCAAGGTGACTACGTATCGTGTGTTGCTTCGAGCGGAATTCATCGAGAATGTCGGTACGGTGAGTTCGGCAGAGTTTGCCCGCGTCTCCAAAGCCGTTGATCGAGTCACGCCGAAACAAAAACTCCTCAAGCGAGAGACGTCGTTGTCGTCACCTGAGCGGGTTTCGACACCGCCGGATGGCGATTACGACGTCGAGGAGGCGAGGCAACCACTTTTGGACGAATCGGACGACAACGCAGAAGAAGAATCCACCTCTTTTGGAGAGGACGAGCGACGTTCAGTCATCACCGCGAGCGATGAAGACGTCGATGAGTTTTACAGCGACTATGGTGGCGGTACTGAAAGTGAGATTTCTGCCGCCGCCGGCGCGATCGATCCATCTCCAGAGATTATCGCTGAAATGCTCAACCGTGAGGCTGATACGCCAAAGTACGAGCGTCTTCGCCGAACGCCCGGGTATTGCATGGCGACGCTGACGGATGTGCAGGCAATCACCGAAACGCACGACTGGTGGGTGACGTTTCAGAGTTTGCAAAAGGAAGCCATCAAGGAGCACGTCTACGACGTCTCTAGTGTGAAATCTTTCGACAATGACGACGATGACAACGATGACGACAACAGAAGCCTCGCGAGCGCTCGTACGGGCCAAGGAAGAAAGGTCATCCCGTACGATGCGCTCACCGCGCTCGAAATGGGATGCGGCGTCGGAACGTTTTCCGCCGCGCTGTGCAGACACCTCAGTGATGCAACGACGGAAGCACTACGCTCACCGCTCGCGGATCCAGCAATGCGACGTCTGTACGTGAGTCTGGATTTGCTCGACGTTTCGGCCGTGGCGTTGCACGCGGCGTCGTTATCTCTCCAAGCGCCGTTTCACGTCGGTACGCTTCATCACGGAACACTCACGAGTTTTGTGCCTCCGCGCGACGCGGCAATGCTCGCGTCTTCGGCGGCTAACAGCAGCGACGGTGAATCCGTGATGGATGCCGGCGGGGGCACCGACGGCATCGGCTACGACATTGTCTACAGCGTGCACGGGTTCGCGACGTGTCCTCGATCAAAGATTCATCTGGCGTTGCGAAATTTCAGAGCTTCCCTCCGACCCGGCGGGTTGGGATTCATCGCTGCCGCGACGGAGCAGAGCCACGACGCCAAGTTTTCGCTCATGTACCACGCCGAGAGGCGTAAACGTCTCGGCGCGCCGCAAGGGGAGATTCCGCGGATGACGAGCGCCGAGGATATTTGCGACGCGCTCAGCGCGCAAGGCGTCTCTTACAACGTCGAGGTGAAATCCCACGAAACAATCGTCGACGTCGCGGATGGGTTGGAATCTCTAGAGTCATACCTTCACGGTGTCGTCATGGACGATTCACTAAGCTTGGACACGATGATGACGTCCAATAGTCTCGGCGCCTACCTTTCGAGTTGCATGTCGTCAGATGGGTCGTCTTACACGTTTCCTCAACGCGTCGCGCACGTGACGCTCTAATTGTACGGTAGAAGATAGGCATTACGCATTTTAGATACTACATTAGACCAAACCAACACATTGACTATACTTATTTCGCCCCGCCCCAGGTGCCCGAGTTTTTGCTGACCGCAATCTTCCCGCCGCCGCCCGAACCTTGGTACGGTTTCACGAAATCGCACCCCAACGACTCGCGCGTATCCACCTTTGTATACGGATTCGTCCCGCTCGCATTCTCACACAGCGACAACACCTGGTACCGATCGATCACAGCTTCGGTGAAATCTGCGTTCGTCACGTTCACCTCCCCGAGATCCGCGCGCACGAAATTCGATCCGGCCATGACGCTATTCGACATGTCGGCGCCTCGCAACAACGCGTAATCGAAGAACCCATTCGTCGCGTCGACACCCGAAAAATTTACCCCAGGCATGATGGCCCGGCTAAACACCGCTCCACGACAATCCGCGCCGTGGAAATCCGACCCTCGAAGCTCGGCTTCGGCGAAGACGGCACCGATGAGATTTTCAGAGGTAAAGTCTCCGCCGATGTGTTCCGACTTGCTCTCGAGGATCACCTCTCGGTCTCGCGGTTTAAGCTTGAGCCCCATCACGCTCGGCGTGTCCTCGATGTCTTCCATAAAGGCGGCGAGAGAGACTTGCGCGTGCGTGCACGTCGCGAGCGTCGCCGCGAGCGTCGCCGCGACGCACGCGCGCGTCGCGCGTCGCGTGAGTGATGACGAAGCATCGACATCGTCATCGGTTTGACGGCATCGTTTCGACGACGACGCGGACACGACGCGTTGAGCGCGTTGAGCGCGCGTGCGAATCGTAGGAAAGGTCACCGCCTTGGTCGCGGTCGCGGTGATCATGACGAAAAGGAGTCGTTCGCGCGCGCGCGTGTGAGGGTTCGGGTGAGTTTGAAGAAGCGAGCTACTCGGTAATATTTGGAATGGTACTCACACAAAAAGAAGGACAAAAGTCCGTGGGGAAACGACCGACGACTCACATGCGAATCGTGACGCTGTTCATCTTGACTGGGGTGTTCGGGTTATCGTTGCGATCCGTCGGCGTGCGCTCGATCGCCTTGACGACGTCCATGCCTTTGGTCACCTTGCCGAAAACCGGGTGCTGACTCGGCGACAAGTCGTGTCTCCAGTGATCGAGAAAGTCGTTGTGCACCGTGTTGACGAAGAACTGAGACCCGCCCGATCGCGGTTGACCCGTGTTCGCCATACTCAGCGTCCCGACGTCGTTCGTGGTGCGATCGTGGAGTTCATCCGGGATGCATCCCTCGCGAGCGTCGCGCTTGACGGTTTCGCCCGTGGCCAAGTTCTTAAAGGACGAGTTCGGTTGCGGACCACCGGTACCCGCCGCCGGGCTCTTCGCGTTGGACGAGTGCGGGCATCCAAATTGCTGCGCGACGAACGGATTGATTTACCAATCCAGAAATCAAAAGTCAGTCTTTATCATATCATCGCCACCCGAAAGAAACGCTCGGCTCTGGTTCGCTTTTCCAGCCGTCGCTTTGCGTCGAGAATAATCGTTCACTCATCAAACACCGCGCGCGCTCAAACCCACCAGCATGAAATCAGCGATGACGCGGTGAAAGTGCAATCCATCGTAAAATCCCGTCTTGGCCAAATCGATGAAATTCGACGCCGTGATCGGCATCTTATCGAGGTAAAGCTCCGCTTCAAACGTGCCCTTGGACGTGTCGAAAACTGCGATTGGATTCCCCATGTCGTTCGTTCGTTTACTTGTTTGGTATCAGAGTCCCCGCGATGCGCGATCGGATGGAACGGGTGGAAGAAGAACCGAGAATCCTCTTCGTTCGTTCGCGTGCTTATAAATTAAGCGCGAGGCGACGAGTGCGGTTGAGTGACGATTCACTAATCCAATCCAGTCCGACAGAGGGGATCCACGAACGGCGAACAGATCGTCAAACCGAACCGCGAACGTCGCGAACGATGGGGGACTACGAAGCGCGGGCGAACGAGGCGTTCGCCAAGGGGGAGAAAAAACTGAAATCGTCCTCGCTGTTTTCGTCGCTCATGGGTGGAAACAAGCACGACGAAGCGGCGGAGTGTTTTCAATCAGCCGCGAACGGGTATAAACTTGCAAAGTCGTGGGACCGCGCGGCGACCGCGTACGTCGCGGTGGCGGAGTGCCGAGAGAAATTGGGAGAGTATCACGATGCGGCGACGGCGCGGGTGGACGCGGCGGCGATGTGTAAAAAGTACGACGCGTTGGCGGCGATCGAACACTACCGAGCGGCGGTCAAGTATTACACGGAACTGGGAAGATTGTCGCAGGCGGCGAAACACTTGAAGGAGATTGGAGAGGCGTACGAGGGACAAAACGATGAAAACGCGGCGGTGGTGGCGTACACGCAAGCGGCGGATTTGTACGAGAGCGAAGAGAGTTCGAGCACGACGGCGAATAATTGTAAGCTCAAGGTGGCGACTTTGTGCGCCAAGTTGGATCGTTTTGAAGAGGCGACGGAAATCTTTGAGGACGTGGCGCGGGCGAGTTTGAACAATAACCTTTTGAAGTACTCGGCCAAGGGTTACTTTTTGCAGGCGGGCATTTGCCGCCTATGCTGGAACGATCCGATTGGGGTGCTGAACGCCTGCGAACGGTACGAGGAAAACGATCCCGCCTTTTCTGGGTCGAGAGAGCGCGAACTTCTCGTTGGGTGCGCTAAGGCTGCAGAAAATGGTGATCAGGACGAATTCTCCAACGTCGTCGCCGAGTTTGATTCCATGTCTCGATTGGATGGTTGGAAGACGACGATGTTGCTCAAGGCGAAGAAGAGAATCGAAAAGCACGTCGAAGCAGAGGAGGACGACTTGACGTAATTACGTCGACGAAAAGGATTAGTGTTGTAAACATCGATGTTCATTCGCATTCACAAAGTTCGTTTCATTCAATTCGATTTTTCTAGTTTCATCCATCAATCTTTGGCGGAGTCGCGTCTATCGAAGAGCACCCGACGATGAGATTTCGACGACGTGCGTTCACCCGGTCGCAACATCAACACTGGCATTGTCGCGTTCTGCAGGCAATAATTCGCCACCGATCCGACGAAGAGTCGCGTGAACGCGTTTCGATTATGTGTCGCCATGCATATTAGATCCGCCTTGACGGCTTCGGCGACGGCGCAAATCAACTCTCCAATCGCTATGTTTCCTTGCGACCCTGCGACGCGTGCAAACATTTGTCAGTCTAGGAATTCCCAAGTCTGATTTGATTTCACTGATTTTACCTGTGGTCAAATCAATCAAGTATGGGATGCCAAGTTGCGAAAGCTTGCGACCGAATCGCGCTTGTATGAAATGTTTCGCCTTGGCGCGGTCCAATCGTCTTCTGTGTTCCATCTCATCGTCGAGTTTTTCGTAGTACACCTTCGTCGGCGTTCCCATCTGCGAACGAGAGTGACCAGAGCGTTAGTCTATTGAATCCAATCGACACGCGATGATGTACCATTGGGTACACGTAACCCGTGTTTTCATACCGCGTCGGTAAGATGCACAGCAAGTGAATCGTATCTTGTTTATCGCGCCAGACGTTGTCGAGCGCCCACTCCACCGCTGCGCTGCTGGCATCGTCATCGACAACCGGGCAAAGAATCGTGCGTCCTCGATGATGTCCCGGCGGTAAATCAGCCATCCGAAGCTTTGACATGGCGTCGGACGTTTCTTCAATCGAGTCGCTCGCGTTCGCGATTTGAGACGAGTCCGTGGCGGGCATGTGCGAGAGTCGCGAAATGTGGCGAGCGCGTCGTTCATCATTGAAACATCTCTTCTCTAACACTTCAGCTAAAACTAGACTACCGCGACAACCAATGAATGAATGCACTACTACTTATTTCGTGAGGCGTTTCGTGAGAAACTCCAACCCGCGACGAAGATTCACAACCTCTCGAATGGTGATTGAGATTCTCCGTCCTCGTCTAGGCGCGTCGTCGTCTGGAAAATCCTCGGGATTCAACAACAACGGATTCGATCGCGCATCTGACTCCCGCGATTCAATCCCGTGTAAATATTCTGTGTACACTGCCTTCGTGAACACCAACAACGATCTCGAGGGCACGAAGACATCGAACGGCAATCTCTCGCGTGGATTTGTCTCGGCGCCGAATTCCGCATTCGGCGTCGGCGCTTCGTCGTCCGGTCCGGTCGCGCCCTTCATCTCCTTTGGTCTAAACGTCAGCACGCACGACGCCCCGATGGACACGATACAAACGCAATCTCTGTACAACGGTCCGTCCTCGTGCGGCATGATTCCATCGCCTCGCTCGAAATCGTACACGTTTACCAATGCGTGGTTTGGTTGAAACGAAGAAGACGACGCTAAAGAACCAGAAGACTCGCCGCCGTCGATCTCCCATACCGACGCCGCCACGCGCTCCATCAACCGACGAACGACGGGTGGAAAATCATCCACGCGCACCGTTCCTTTTTCGTGCACCGTTCCACCGTACGGGCGACATTTGCGTCCATTCAAAGCGACGTAACGAACGCTCATCTTTGTTTCGTCATCGTCATCATCATCGTCACCCAGCGCGCGTCGAAGCGCCGATTCAGCGTCACCATCGACGTACTCGAGCGCGAGAAAAACATCGCGTCGTCCACCGACGGGTTTCACCGTCGCCGACATCCCATCCGACGCGCGTCGGTCGTGGAATGACGCCGCCGCACCAGCGAAAGACATCGTCAGTCTTTGACTTTGATGCCATGACTCCCAACGCCTGGTCCTCGCGCGCGCGACACGTCATACGCGCGTGCAACATCACCTCGGCGACGTTTTCCGTCGTCGGCGCCGGATTCGTCATCCTCTGCGCCGTCGTCGCGCCGGCGTTCGCGCGCGGAAGGACGTTTTCGCTCGTCAAGAGACTCGCGCTCGCGGATTTCCTTTTCAGCGCCTTTGCGCTCATGGGCGATCGCGGCGCGGACGCGCCGCTGGACGAACCCACGATGACGTGCGTGATTCAAGGGGCGGGGACTCAGATTGCGAGTCTGTGTCAGGCGATGTACGCGACGACGATTTCGCACACGTTGGCGACGGCGGTGGGCAGGCGCGCGGCTTCGACGACGAAAGAGCTTCGAGAGAACATACGACGGTACGACGCCGTCGTGCTCGGCGTGAGCTTGACGTTGGCGTGCGTGCCAATGTTCACGGCGACGTACGGGGACTCCGGGCTCGGGAGGTGTCACGTCAAACACGGCGTCGTTCGGGTGGTGTGTTACTTTGTTCCGATTTGGCTTTGCATGGGGTACAACGTGTACAATTGGGGCGCCGTTTGGCGCACGGCGACGCGCGTGCAAGCGTTAGATAGATCATTAGATGACGACCCGCGTTCGAGGGCGGCGACGAAGCGTTTGACAACCTTTGTCCGACGTCTGCTGGCGTATCCGTTTATCCAAGTGTCGACAAACGTCCCGGGCACGGCGCTTCGTCTCGTCGCCCTCTTCGGCGGCTCAAAAAACCCATCCCTCGGGTTAACCGCCGCACACGTCGCGTGTAAAACCTCCCAGGGTTTCCTACACGCCGTCGTCTTCCTCTACGCCCACCCGGCAAAGAGAGAACTCGTCGCCGCCGTCTCTCGCGCGCTCGGTTTGGAATCCGTAGCGCTCAGAGTTTCTTCCCACGCGACGGCTCCGGGACATCCGCAAGACGGCGGAACGTACCCGAACCTCTCCGAAGACGTAGATTTCATCTCCGACGACGACGACGACGATATCGACGATATCGACGACGCGCGCGCCGCGACCGACGAACCCATTCGTCCGATCGCCGGCGACGCCTTCGTCCGCGTCGCCTTCGCCCGGGGAACCGCCGCCGCCGACGACGGCGTCGAACTCACCACCGCGAACTCGTCCTCGGACGCGTCGTCACCACCACCGACGTCCTCGTCGTCGCTCATCCCGGGCGAAATCCAACGCTCGGACGACCGGACGACCGACCGACGACCCGGGACGGGGTGGTAATCAGTCAAATCAGTCAGCACCATCCAGTCGAAGAGACGAACGGACGCACCGCGATAAAATAGAACATATATACACTACTAGCTGTATAACACCATTAAATACATACAAATAGAACATATACTAGTATAAATCATTGATATCAAGTAAGATAAATATCATCACCCCGATGATGATGGAAAAAATCTTCTTTGAACAAATCTGTCCGTCGGCACCGAACCAGGCTGGCTGGATTATATTTTACACTCAGAGTACACGTGGTTTTAATTATACTGTATGTACATACGAATGGGTCGTATGGATGCCACCAGATTTGCCGAATGGAAACCCAGTGGGAGAGAACAACGCGGGAATTGATAGCGTCACATTCGGGAGTTCCTGGAATTCGCGTTCGAATTCGACCACGATGAGCGCACCGACGACGACGACGAAGCCGACGACGGAACCGACGACGGAACCGACGACGACGACGACCCCGGCGGTGGCGCCGTCGGTGTCTAAAAAAGAAAAGAAGGCTTCGAAAAAGGCGAAAAAATCAACGGCATCGGCACCGCCAGCGCCCGCGTCGGCACCGATCGCTGCGGAACCGAAACCGGCGACGCCGGCGAAGAAGACGACGAGCTCGAGCTCGGGTGACGATAAGAAGAAGAACGCGATCGTCGCCGGGATCGTCATCGCCGTGATCGCCGTGATCGCGGGGATGTCTGGGAAGAAGGAGGAAGAGCCGGTGAAGAAGAAGCGATAGACGTTAAGAAGATGAAGCGCGCGTCGTCCGTCGACGGATGTACCGCACGGATCGATCGATGCACGCGTGTAAATACTACTAGTACGCGCACGTAAGAATGATTGTTGATGTGAATGATACAAGAAACGCGACAGCCAGCAACTTTATTATGTACACGCTTTGTAGCGATATCCTCGAGACGACGAACCAACCGCGCGTACCGAACCCAATCGCGTATTGACTCGAAATCTTTTTTATGGGTTAAAGATTGTCGGAAATATCGTTTGAAGCGACGGCGGCGGATTTGCGGCGCGCCGCGTCGATGTTCGCGCCGGTTTCCGTCGAGGCGTCGCCGTCGGCGTCGCGGGATTTCTTTTTCGATGACGAAATCCAACGCTTGACATTTGGAAAGAGACGAACGGCGTCGTCTAAACCTAAATCGTGGACGCATCTCTTCAATCGCGACATGGCACCCGAAGATTCGACAATATTTTTCGTTTCCTCGTCGCACGACGCGAACGCGGCGATGGCGCACGACGACGCGCGTTGGACGTCTTCGTCCGAGCCGTGCGCTTTGGACGCCTCAACCAGGGTGGAGACGACGTCGCAGCGTTGCACGAGAAATTGAATGTTTCTGTGATCTCCAAACTCGGCAAACGCGAGGGCGACGCTACACGCCGTCTCACACACAGATGCCTCCTCGAGATGGTCGGCGATGGACCGACAGACGGCGGCACCGCAGGCTTGGATGGCTTGATCCGTCATCGTCGAACGCAGCTCGATGATTTCAGCGTCGTGCACAACCACGCTAGAATCCGCACCGAGACGGCAGATGGATTCGATCGCTTCTAAAGCGCGGCAGCAGATGGATGCATCGTCGGCGAAAATCTCCAACACGTTGGACAAGCCGTCCAAGGCGCCGCCAGATACGAGCGCGTTGGCCATGTCGCCCCGAACGGCGAGGCTCGACAAAATCGGGAGCACGGTAAACACCACGTCTGGGCTAAGCTCGGCGTTGACACCTATGGCACTTTTGATGACATCCATCAGTCCAGCGTGCGAACGCTTTGCCTTTTCCACCGTTTGCGACAGCGAGACCAAGTGGTTCCGCAGGTTCGCGTCTCCATCAGTTGCAGTGGAGCCGCCGCGACGCTCGAGCTCTTCGACTCGCCTTTCCAATTCCTTCTTCGCGCTAATCGCTTTTTTCAAATCTTTCCTAGACTTTTCAACCTCCTCTCGCGCGAGCTTGATGACGGTTGACTTTTCCTTGAGCTCTGCGTTCTTCTTCTCGCACTGTTCCACGAGCTTTTCGCTCACGCCGAACGCGCTCTTGAGCGCCATCCGCACTTCACGCAATTCGTTGCGAAGTTCGGCAACCTCCTTGGCGTCCACCTGCACCCCGGCGTCCGAGTACTCCTCCTCGGCGTGAAACATGACGTTTCTAGCTATTCCTGGCGTATCTAGAGCTTCGGCAGCGGATTTCCTACGAGACGCCGGCGTCGACGTCGGCTTCAAAGCGCTGCCAACGATGCGTCCACTCGGCGTGAGCACTCCACCCTCTACGATTTTCCCAGACGGTACCGGTGGCGGCGTCGTCATCGGCATCGCATCGTCCCCGCTGCCTTCTTTTCGGAGCGGACCGGCATCCTCACCACCTCGATCTTCCGACACCGACGCATCTGAATCTTCTCTCGAGCCGAACGCCACTGGCGCTGATCTCCGAACAGCCTCGAACGACTGCGCGTTGTCACTGTTTCTTCCTCCACCATCACTCCCACCTCGAAGTCTACGCATCGCCTCTTTCATCTCACCCTCTAAATCTGTCGCTTGCGCTTGAAACTCTCGCATCTCACCCCTCGCGCGTCCAATCTGCGCCTCATCCTTGGCGCGTTCCAACTCCGCGAGTCGCGCCGCCATTTTTTGCAACTGCGCATCCTTCGCTTCGAGCGCCAATCGCGCATTCTCCACCACGTCAAACTGCTCCCCCCCGCCTCCTCTCGCGTGTTTCACCTGCAACGTTTTCATCGTCGCGACAGATTTTGCTTTCGCCGCCGACGCCCCGAACCGGTCTCTTCCGGGCACTCGAGTCGGAATTTTCCAGTTCTCCGAAGTCGCGAAGTCCCTCTCGCTCAACGTCGCGTTCGATCGCGTCTCACTCGACGCCATCGACGCCGTATCCACGTCTCTCCCACCGCTCGTGTTTAAATAACTCCGCTCGTTACGTTTTTGTAACGCCACCGCGCGTTGATGCGTCTGAAATCGAGAAAGTAACCCCTTTGCGCGTTCGGCGTTGGACTCGGCGCTCGGCAAATCGCCGCCGTCATCGCTCGCGTTGGATGTTTTCCATCGCCCGTACGCCGGTGAACCGCGCGCGTCGTCGTCGTCGTCATCATCCTCATCGTTCTGTCCCCCCCGTCGTCGTCGTCCGTCACCGCTCATCGTTCCGGCTTCCGCACGACGAAACGTTTGTCGAAATTCAATTCCAATTCGATGCAATCAATTTTTCGATCCCCCGCACGTAAATACAATCCCCAGTTTATCCTATTATGTATCGCGATCCGTCGACGCGCGCGCACGAAACGAGACGTCGACACGCGCGCGCCGTCGACGTTTCGTCCGTCGTCTCGTCCGTCCGTCCTACGCGTCGGCTTCAGTCGTCCGTCGTCGGACATCGTCGGTTTCGAGACGCAAATGCACATTCTGCATTGCGCTCTGTAAACCCTAGATATA
>Ga0255772_10005870_pt1 | contig 11294 bp, 9 predicted proteins | sample 071ome_34_FD_179970 | JGI IMG/M metagenome (GOLD analysis project Ga0255772, IMG submission 179970) | Coastal salt marsh microbial communities from the Groves Creek Marsh, Skidaway Island, Georgia - 071411BT metaG (version 2) | ecosystem: Environmental > Aquatic > Marine > Intertidal zone > Salt... | reverse complement strand
GGTCTACAAAGGGGGATTCGATTGTCCAGGGCATTTTCTAAAGGTTAACTCATGGTAAAGATAATCGGTCCGAGGAAACATTGTATTTTAAACGCATGAAACACCTCTTTGCCTTTGCTGCTGCCTTTATTTTACTTTCCTGCGACCAGGATTTTACCGTTGGGGAGTTGCCAATTATCGAAATTAGCACCACCCATGTCATTCGACCCGACGAAAAAGTTCGTGGCGAAATGGTCATCTTAGACGAGGGCAAAGAAGTCCTCTCCAGCACCATCGGTATCGAATATCGCGGCAGCACTTCATACAGAGTCAGCGATAAAAAGTCTTACAGCATAGAAACACGCATCGCAGGCGATGACCGGGCGCAAAGCCTCTTGGGCATGCCGGCCGAATCCGACTGGATCCTCATGGGCCACGTCTTCCGCGCAACCGACCCCGATAATTTTTACGCCTTTGACCCCACCTTGATGCACCACTACATAAGCTACGAATTGGCCCGATCGATGGGACAGTACGCGAGCCGATGTCGTTGGGTGGAACTTCGTGTAAATGGAAGATACGACGGCCTCTATATCCTGATGGAAAAACTCAAAGCAGATCCTAGACGCATTGATGTAGGCCGGCCAAATGGCGATAGCGAACCCGGCATCACCGGTGGATATATTTTGAAAATTGACAAGACCGCTGGCGACGCGCCCGTGGGGCAACCGTTGGAATACTACGACAATAATTGGGGCGATGATGCTGTGTACACCTCTGGAAATAGCTTTCGCTCGCACTATGACATCTACGGCGACAGCATGACCATCGAGCCCTTCCGTCCGCCCTACCACGACCAGCAATGGCTCGAGACCTACTTTTTGTACGAGCACCCCGGCCCGGCCGAGATGACCTATGCACAACGTCAATACATACAGGGTTATATCAACGATTTTGAAACTGCCCTCCTCACCGACGACCTCAGTGGCTCCACACGCACCTACCTCGATTATATCGACCTCGAAAGCTTCGTGGACGGTTTCATCATGAACGAGCTCGGCGGCAATATCGACGCCTACCGCATCTCCACGTTCCTCCACAAACCACGCAATGGCAAGCTCCGTTTCGGGCCCCTCTGGGATTTCAACATCGGCTACGGGCGCCAAGGGCGCGTGCCATGGGACGATTGGATTTGCAATTACAATGACTACGTAGCACAAGACGCCTGGATGCTACCCTTCTGGTGGGACCGATTCCTCGATGATCCGCTCTTTACCTCAGCCGTAAAAACTCGCTGGACCGAACTTCGCAATGGCGCACTCAGCGACGCCGCGATTTTTGGTCTGATCGATGATACCGAATACCGGCTGTCCTCCACTGGCGCGATCGACCGCAACTACAACCGTTGGAAAACGGAAAATGGAAACACCGTCAACCATATCAGCGAGGTAAACTTCCTTCGCAACTATATCGAGCAGCGCTTGGCATGGATGGATTCGGAAATAGGTGCTTGGTAGGGCTTATTCCATAAAATATTATTATTTTGCATTAAACGCGCATCATGTACGATTATCTCTATGCTCTGGTTAAATTAACCTCGATAGCCGTACTCACTTTTATGGTTTTCGCTAGTACCAGCGAAAAAGCACGCAGTTCAGCTGGACGCAATTTTTTATGGCTCTCATTAGGACTGTGTTTGTGCGTTCTGATTATACTCTCAAATGCCATTGCAATTCAAAACAGTCGAGTAGTCGCATTTCTTTTTCCTGAAATCAGTTGCTTTATTTTCTTTATTGGTCCATTATTTTATTTCAGCACAACCAATAGCAAGGCAAAATCCCACGAAACAGTAATTTTTCATTCACTTTTTGGCCTGTTTTTCTTCTTCGGCTCGATATACCAAGCTACTCACCAGGATTTTCTAACTGCAGACTTTGAAATACTTTGGGAAAATAAAGAGCCATTGCTTTCTGTGGAGTACAAAAGTTTTTTGACCAAGCCACTACATATACTTTTGTTTCCTATTCACTTTAGTATATATCTCGCCGCTGCAATAAAAAAACGTATTCCTCGTGATGCTGCACTCTTTGGAATAGGAATCGCCCTTTCAGGTGTTCTTTTAAATTTAGAGTTTTCTGGTCTTTGGTCCGGCAACGGCTATCTAACATTGCTTTTTATTAATAACACTTTTTTATTGACATTTGGCTTTAGTTACGTGCTTGCCTATCCCCTCGCTCGCATACAAGTTGATGAACTAAAGGCTAGCAATAATTATGGCCAATTCATTCGAATATCTGCATTCTTAACGACCGAAAAGTTTCTTGAAACAATGCTCACGAATGGAGTTAGTCTCTTACAACTGGTTGAAGCTTCTGATATTCCTATCGAACGTTGGTCCGTATTCCTTTCATCAGATAATTGCTCCTTTATAGAGTTCAAAAGACAAATAAGAATACGTCATGTCAAAGATCTTATTGCTCAAGGTGCGCTGAACAACTATAGTGTAGATGGCCTAAGCCAATTAATTGGTTACCAAAGTCGGACAAGTTTCTACGCGGCTTTTAAGGAGGTTGAAGGGATTTCCTTTTCTAAGTATAGAGAAACTTTTTCTGACTCTCATTGACGTGTTCAATAGGTTATTGAACACTCGACTGAACATCTTCAAACAGTGAACATACGTCTTTACATGGCCTAAGCGCATCTGTTCAATACTTGATTGAACACTCACTCCACCGGGCATTGCTGTATCATTACAATGCCGAAGAGTCGGCCAATTTTGACGAAAAAATTCGAAGCCATGAAAAAACAAACTAAAAACCTCAAATGGATCGGTGTTCTATCACTTATCGCAACGCTTTCGTACGGTCAATCCAATACTACTCAGAATGTAGATTTTGGAATTAGCTCACACTCTCTTGTGGGGGTGGATGCAAGTACATTGTCATTCGACTTTGGTACACCAACAACCGCTGGTGATGGATATTCTCTCACCTCTGCGGCAGCATCAACGAATCTATACTACTCATACATGCCTACTGGTAACGGTAACAACAATACTGCGGTAGTTAAGGTACAATTCACCAATATCCCCCAAGGATTTGATGTAGTATTAACTGTAGATAATTCCGGAGTCTCTTCACTAGCCTCGGCTACATACGGTTCTATAGGTACAGTAGTCTCTGGATTTGAAACCACCGGTTCCGGTACTGCGGTGGGATCCTCTCCCTCAACTATTATTGAGGACATTGGCGCTTCCTACACTGGGACCGCGTACTACACGCTTTCCTACTCTGCAAGTGTAAGTGATTACTCGAGTTTAGAGACAACAACATCAAATGGTGCGAATGCACCTACTATAACTTACACCATTACCAATTAAACCTAAGTTTCAAATTCTTGACCCCGAGACAGTTAGCTGTCTCGGGGTTATTGGTTTTATGAAAAAGCTGCTCCCCATACTATTTCTGCCCTCACTCCTCTTTAGTCAAGTGGTAGTAAATAGCGGTTTGACACAGATCATCGACGCACCTCTTGGCACAGCACAGACGGTGAATGTTGCGCTTCAAAACAACAGTGATGAGGCGAAGCGTGTCACCTTTACCCTGATGGACTACTATAATGATTGTGACGAAGGATATGTATATGTGGATAGCCAAGAGCCTATTGAAAGTAGTTGCCGTTCTTGGTTGACTTTAGAAAATACTGAACTGGTTCTTTTGCCAAGAGAAAAGAGAGATTTCAGTTTACTTGTGAATATTCCTTCGAACTACAACTTGCCAAATGCTAATACTTGCCTGTTCATCAACAACACCGCACTAGTGGATAGCGTGCAAAAGGCTGGAGTGATTCAATTTGGAGTACAGATAAGATATGGCGTAAACATTATCTACAATAACCCTAGCGTTCAATCTAGTGTGGATTTATTCACACAAAGTCTTGTCATAGATACCGCTGGTGTAAATTACGCTTTTGAACTTTCATTGGTCAACCGAGGCAATGCCTCCACCACGTTCCATACGAAAGCCTCTATCTTGGACATGGAAGGAAATATGGTGTACGAGAACACCTCTATCCGTCAAAGTATTCAACCTCAACAATGCCGAAAGGTATTGCTTGAAAATATAGATGTGGCACCAGGCACGTATGAATTAGTCTTGCTACATGAGGCCGACAGCGGAGATGTTTTTGGAGTATCAGAATCCATCACATTTTAACGCATGCGGAGGTGGTTTTACGCATCACATACCGCTCGATATTCCTTCTAGGATTCTTACTTCTCAGCACTTTGGGAAAAGCACAACTGGTGCCCAATTTTTTAGGTCAGTTAGTATTCCAGTTCAGCCAAAAAACGAACCCTGTTGAAGTTAACATTATAAAGCAGGACACGCTCATCGCACCAGGGGCAAATGCTCAATTCACCTTACAAATCACTAACTACTCTATAGACACACTTTGGTTCAAACCGGCAGCGATTACTCCGGATAATTGGACCCTAATTCAAAGTCAAAACGATCTTTTTATTCTCCCGCAGAGCAAACGAAACTTTACCGTCATTGCTTCTTCCAATAGCTATACTCCTGCTGGATTATATCACTTTGATCTGGGTATCGAACTATCAAAAAACAATTTACGATTTTCAATTCAAGATTCAGTCACCGTCGCCTCGCGAACCCAAATCATCGCCTATCCGCTCAACTATCCACGCAAAATTTCAAACAACAGCGGTGAAACCTCAGTACAATTCGCAGTGGAGAATAACGGCAATACCACCGAGGCTATAGAGGTATACCTCCTAGGGAATGGTGGACAAGAAAATATTGAACTCTCCCCTGGGGGAAAACACGAGTTTGACTTCACTATTGAGCCCCCAAAAGGCATGAGTTCTGGAGATGTTCAGATTGGCTGTGTCGTAAACTTAGTATCGAACAAACAGCAGGTTACGGCCATCCGAAATGTGGAAGTGTTCCCTTCTGTAATTAAAGCAGATTACAGCGCCAATCTATCCAAGATTGCCGTTAAGCAAGGGGCAACCTATATGGAGCAAGGCTTTGGACCGGTAATTAGAACAAATACTGTTTTACGTAGCCAATTCGGCCAACGCGCGAGAAACCAAGTACATTCAAATATTTCCAATATGATGGTGTTTTCCAACGGAAACTTCAATCAAAACACCCAGTTTGATGTCGGTAAATCTTGGAACAGGGGATTTCATACTGCAAAAGTAGGACTCGGAATGTACAACCCACGTACCTCCTTCTTTTTTCGTCTGCCACGAAACTTTATAGGAGGTAAACTCGAATACGACAACAAAACTTTTGATACTGAAATCTTGGCCTTGCAAAAAATTCAGCGCACACCAATGGATACCGTGGACCAATTATTAAACCACTACGTTGCTCAATCCATCGGTTTACTGAAAATTGAAAACTCACTCACCTACTTCTCAAGCAAGGGTAACTCACACTTCTTAAATGGGGCAAAAGCAAACCTGAAGTACAAAAACAACCTCAAAGCCAGTGCGGGTATGAACCATTACGATGCATTGGATATGAGCCATGTCGCCTTTGAGGGAAGCTTTTTTGGGGCCGTGAAAGGATTTTCAATTGGTGGAGATCTATTCCAGTCACCCGAGAACTTCACCCCTAGAAATTCCAATATCAACATGTACAACGGGTACTTGAATCAAAGAATTGGCCAACACTCCTTTGGAATGAATGCCTCGTACTTCGATCAAAACATTTCAGCCAACCAAAACAGTTCTCGATATACGTTAGGGGGTAACGCATTTGTACAAATCTTGCCAAAAATATCTCTGAGCACCAACGCAAGTTTATACAGCAGTGAAAACATCTACGCAGGGGAGATATTCACTGCCGACATCACTAGCTACCAAGCTATCTTCACTCGGAAGCTCTCCCAAGGAAACAACCTAGTCATCAGTGGGCGCAACCAAATCACCGACATGAAGACCAATGGGTTTTTGAATAGACGGGAGGCCGGTATATCCTACCAGACCTCCTTTAGATCCGTTAACCTCAGCTCCTCATATCGATTCGAACAAACTCTAGGGCTTTTACGCAACAGGGTTGATCTTACCGCTAGATATCAAATTAATCCTCGATTTTCCCTGCGCTCACAATGGGGATACAGTTTGCAGCCGAGTATGCGTATCCCACAATTTTTTACCGCAAGGAATATGCTGAGTTACCGCTATGGTAAAAGCCAGTTTTCCCTAATGATCAACAACGCTTTTAACCAAAATGCGCCTAACGTAATCACCGTACAGACCTCTGGCTCGTTTGACCTATATGTCCCCCGAAAAACTGATCTAGCGCTTAAAAACTTAGCTGGAGAAGTGATCGATATAACCGGCAAACCTGTACCGAACATCGTGTTGAATGTGGCTGGACAAAGCGTGATCACGGACAAACACGGAAAATTCATTATACACACCGTAAATACGGATTCTGTGGCCGTACTCATCGATCGAAAATCATTACCATTCGGCGCACAGCCGACCAATGGATTCAACCAAACGGTCTACACCTTTGACAAGCACGCGCACATCACCATCAACCTCTTTAAAACCGCTCGTATCCTTGGGAAAGTACATGTGAAACGGAATTCCACCCTACAAACACTCCGACCCGATTTCTCAAAATTTGTTGTCATCATCTCTAATGGTGATGAACGGATTATACGCAACTTAAAAACCGATGGAAGCCTCTCTGTTTCTGGCCTGCGCCCTGGCGAATGGCAGGCCCGTTTGAAACTCAAAGACCCAACATATAAAGCTTTTAAAATCAAAAAATCCGAAGATAGTAGACAACTAGAAAATGGTGAGGAATGGAATCTTTGGCTCGAAATAGAGGAGAACTCACAAGGGGTCAAAGTGCAAAGAGGAATTGGCCGATGAGAAGTGTTTATGTATTGTGTGCCCTCTTTTTATCATCGCTCATTCAAGCGCAGCCGGTTAATTTTCAAACCACCACCCAGATTAACGTAACCTATAGTAGCCTCAGCTTTGCTGGAGTAGCGGACCCCAACCCCGTGTCTATTTCGTTGAATAGTGCGGCCTCTATGACTGACGGAGTAGGCCTTCTAGGACCTGTTTTCGGGACGAGTACCATGCAATACTTCCACTATACCATGTTCGGAAGAACGGGCGTTTCAAGATCAATCAATGTTTCCTTGCAAACAAACCTCGCTTCTGATTATTACGTCCTCGTTCTTCAAACAGGTACTTTGAGTACTCCAACCTTTGGCAACTTGCCCCAGACCAATACTGGGATTGAATTATCTACAATCCCTAAAACTTGGCTTACCCAACTGGATTTTGGAGCCTCAGGAACACTGTCAACTGATGGCGTCCCATTCTATTACGAATTGCAAGAAAACCCTACAGGCAATTATGGAACATTAACCGGGGGAAGCATTCAAACCAATATAATTTTCACTATTGTAGAATGAAAAATTGGCTTCACATATTAATTCTGCTCAATGCCTGCGAAATTAGCGCGCAAAACCTCAATTCTTCTGCCTCGATTTTGAGCACTTCGGGGATTGGAGCGCTAGAACTAAATTCCGCCTATACTCCCGGGTCTGACCTCCTTGATTTGATAGATTTAAATCTTGAAGAAGATCTCTCTGTGAAAAATGTGTCCAATCAAACCAAATGGTGTGTATACGCCCGATTGTCAGGTTCCTCTAATGGACATGCGTCTATTCAAGCGCAGCTCGACCCTTTCGCTTCTCCAAACAATACCATTGACCCCAATAGAACCCACTATACGTTGAACTTAACCTATTCTGATCAACCTTTTGTTTCGGGGAAAGGCAGTTTAAATACAGCCACAATCTCTTATTTCTTATACGAAGGAAGTATTCCGGAAATTCAAACGGAATCGTATCAAATCATTTACACGGTTCAGACCTCGGCTTGTCCGCAACTCTAACATTTACAATCCGCATCCCCCCTATTTCTATGAACACAAAACTTTGTAGCATGGGCATGGATGGATTCGGAAATAGGTGCTTGGTAGGGCTTATTCCACCGATCAGGCGTATTTTGCAGCCGTAAATCCAATGGATATGATTACTCCTCTTTTATACATAGGCCCTGGTTTGGGCGTTGGCGCAGGTCTTTTGATTGTGCTCATTCTATTGCTTATCATTTTTGCGATCGGCTATCGCGTTTGGTACGGTATTAAGAAAGCTCGCAAAAAGTAAATGTTCGAGGCGCTACGCATAGCCTTTCCACTGGTTTCGGGAATCGTTCTCGGAATTGGGGTGCTATGGATGCAGGCGCCTTTTTTTGTACTCGCACGTCGCAGCGTCGGCTTGCTTGACACTCTTATCTCCGATCTTGACGAAGACGACAAGTTTGCCGCGGTTAATGCCGCTACGAACAAAACGATACTGTCGTTACTAAAAACCCTCGCGTTACTAGCCGTAGTGTTGGGCGCGACCGCATGGACCTATTGGTATTTGCCAGGGATGTTCTGGTTAGATACGCTGGGGGAGGGCTGGAAGTTTGGTGTGTTCACCGTAGGGACAGTGTTGCCGTTTTTATACCCTAGGAATAGCAAAAGCGCCTATGGCGCGATGGCCCAGCTGTTCCATCATTTGATCTTAGACCATTACCATTTGGGTAAGGCATTGCTGAAGCGCCAGATTAAGGGCGTTGAAAATGCAGTTAACGAACAAGGCACCAGTGCGGTGCTCGTGACCGGGTTGGCTCGGGCGGGGACAACCGCTTTGACTAGAACCTTGACCGAGCGTGGTCCATTCAGTTCCCTTAATTACAGCAACATGCCTGTATTGATGGCACCGCGTTTATGGGCCAAGTTTTACAAGCCCAGCAAGAAAGAAACCCAAGAGCGTGCCCATGGTGACGGCATCAAGGTAGGTTTGGCAAGTGTTGAAGCACTCGAGGAATATTTCTTCAAAGCCATTACCTCAGACCGCTACATCACCGAAAAGGGATTGATCGCTCATGAATTAAGCGCAGAGGAGAATGATTTGTACCGCAGGTATTTTAAAAGTCTGTGCGGTCCAGATCATGTATATCTAGCGAAGAATAATAATGCCTTGTTGAGGCTGCCTTCTTTGTTGAAGCAAAATCCCGATATGAAGGTTTTTGTCATGATTCGCGAGCCGTTGCAGCACGCGTACAGCTTGATGAAGCAACACCAGAAGTTCACAAAGGAGCAGCAGGAGGATCCGTTCATTTTGGACTATATGAATTGGTTGGGGCATCATGAGTTTGGCCTTGGACAAAAGCCCTTTGTTTTTGACGGGCACTCCTTGGAAGAGCAGGATCGAAACGCACTGAATTACTGGCTCGAGCGTTGGGTACAGTACTACACTGAACTACAAAAAATTGAGGGCGTGGAAGTCATCGCTTATGAATCCTTCTTAGCTGCACCGGACCATGTCGTTGAACGTATTGCCAAAGTCAGCGGGCTGTCGCTGAATGCTTCGGGCGTGGAGCGCTTTGAAAAATTGGACACTAAGGTGCCGGAACATAGTGATGCGTTAGCCGCACAAGCTTCAAAAATCTACATGACGCTTGTGGGTAAATAAGCCTTATCTACTTTGAAGGATTTTGCTAACTTCAAGCCACCAACACAAACTTGACCATGGACATCGACCATATCTTAAAAACCATCGCCCCGGAATTAAGCGCCGACCTGCGCCAACACTTGATCGAAGTGGGGGAAGTGGAGCACTACGAAAAGGGAGGATTGATTCTGGATTACGGCATTGAAGCCTGTTTCTTACCGATCATATTGCAAGGAAACGCACGTGTAGTTCGCGGAGATGAAGACGATCCATCAAAAGAACTTTTATTGTATTTCTTGACGCCGGGAGAAATCTGTCCATGTGCTGCATTTTCCACCTTGCCAAACGGTGAAATGCCCATTACGGTTGAGGCGGAAACGCCAGCAGTCATTTTAAATGTCCCCATCGGCGAATTGAACACTATGGCATCACAGTTTCCCGAATGGCGCATGTATGAGTTGGCCAATTTCCGAAAGCGCTTCGAAGAACTTCTATCCTTGGTGGACAATGCGATCTTTAAACAATTAGGAGCCCGTTTGCGCGCCTATATCGAAATGCGTTGTCGCGTAAGTGGGCGCAAAGGCGTAGCGCTATCTAAAGTGAAGATGGCGTCTGAGCTTGGTACCTCACGAGAAGTGGTAAGCCGATTGTTGAAGTCCCTCGAACATGAGGGCGTCATTACGCAAGACAAAGAGGGCGTTCACCTCGTCTACTGATAAAAAAAACCCGGCCTTGAGCCGGGTTTTTTATGCTTTATTGCAAGATTAATCGGTCGGTATAATGACGCTCTGGGGTGGACACATGCAAGATGTACATGCCCCTAGGCAATGATGAGAAGTCCATTGTTTCGACCATTGGTCCTTCGCTTTCTATCGTTCCTTGAGCAGTCGTTCTCCCGCTCACGTCAACCAGTGACCAATTCACAGCAGTGCCTTCTGCAAAATCTAGAAGCAGGTCCACTACACCGGTGCTTGGGTTGGGGAAAGCCATGAAGGGGTTAACCTCAGCAAGTACGTCCTCAGGCACATCCATAAAGGCAGCATCTGAAAGTTTTACATCAGAGTAAATATGCCATTCGCCTGGACCAAAAGACATCGGTGCCGTAGCATTGGTTACCGTAATACTATCCCCTGTAAAGTAGTCGTACCAAGTACCGGTATGCTGGAAGTTCGGGTAAACATCGTTTTGGCTTACACCAAAGTTCCCTACCACGGTCACGTCCATATTGGTCCCGTTTAAGTTGATGCGCTTAGATGTACCGTTCAAAGCATAGATGAAGTTGGATGTATTGAAGACATCATACTTCTTGCGCATGTCCATCATCGAGGCCATGTAGAAGTAAATCTTCTGACGGTATTGGTCGTTGTAGTAGTTCCATAAAATCGGTTTCTCACACACGCGGCAAGGGTTGTCGATTGAGATGTCGTAACCCAATTCCTCGAACATATAAATCATCTTCGGCCCGGGAATAGTGAAGAAGAACGCGCTTGCTTGGATGATGCGGTCTGCACGAGTGGCCAAGGTCTTGGTATCGTACCCGCCGCTTGCATTTCCGTAGGTTTTGATCTTGTACGAGGCGCGCTCCTCGTCGTGGCTTTCCATGTAGCTGATCAGGTGCTTGTCGGTCCAGCCACGCTCCTTGTAGATGCCCCATTTGAAGTCGCTGTCCGGGGTGTATCCCATGGCCGCTTCGTAGTACTGATGCGTTGCATTTCCCCACAACATCATGCCGTAGTCGCTGAGTTCCTTCT
>Ga0255772_10005865_pt1 | contig 11299 bp, 12 predicted proteins | sample 071ome_34_FD_179970 | JGI IMG/M metagenome (GOLD analysis project Ga0255772, IMG submission 179970) | Coastal salt marsh microbial communities from the Groves Creek Marsh, Skidaway Island, Georgia - 071411BT metaG (version 2) | ecosystem: Environmental > Aquatic > Marine > Intertidal zone >... | reverse complement strand
TAATCTTACCACGTTTAATCTTCGTATTCTTGGATAACCATTTCAGTTTTCCATTCCGTGAAGTTCCATCACGGTTAGAATATGCAGATAGGATTTCAGTATCATACTTACTGATAAAATCCCACAAACGTTTACCACCAGATAACCATGAAAGATTTGCCCAAAAACCTTTTGTGTTTGCAATCTTATTCCAACGTTGATCTTTATCGGCAGTTGCAAAGGGTTCACCAATTGCGTCCTCTGCACCACCGATAAAGTCAACAAGAACTTGATCCATATCACAAAAGATAGTAGGCAACTCTGCTTCTGAAATCTGCCTTACTTCAAGTAGTGTCTTCACTTATCTTCTTTCTTCATCTCAGGGTCAACATCAACATCAGCAACCTTTCCACCTGTCATGGACTTCTTGCCTTTTACTGGTGCTATTTTATCATCTTCCTCAGATTTGTCAAGTACCTTTTCGTCTAAACCCCAAACTTTTGCAAGTGCTTCCTTCATGGCTGCCTGCTTATATGCATTTGCAGAACCCCATGTTAGAGACTGGCCAGGAGTTGTATCTAGTGCATGATCACGATACTCATTTGTACCAATCTCATAGGACTCTTCAACTTCTTCATTAACAAATTTCTTGAGATGGGGTGGAATATCATCACTGATAGGGCCTTTACCACCCTTCTTACGATATACTAATTCTGCGGCAATCGCATCACCTTCATCACTAATATGGTCAAACTCAAAATCTGTTAGTCCTCTACCTTTTTCATTAGTTTTAGATTTCAACATTTTTTGAATTTGTGCTGATCTTTTCTTTAAAGCATTATCTGTTGCTCTTGCAATCTTACGAATATCTTTTTTAGTTCCATTAAATACTTCATCAAGTTCAACTTCTTCCTTCTTAACTGCCTTTGAGACTGTCTTACGACGATTGTGTAGATACTCATCAGAATCATCCACATCACCATCATTGTCGATGTCCTTGTCCTTGCGGTCATCAAAGTCCTTCTTGAGTGCCTTTGGATTTACCTTATCCATTGACTCACTTTTCTTTGCAGCCTCTGCCCAGACATTGAGGACAGAAGACTCAAGGGTTCCTTCCTTTGTATCAAAATACTTCTTACCCATTTTTATTCTCCTTGATTTTTCTATCAATCCTGTCTAGGATAGATTCTTTTTTGGGTTTCTCTCCACGTTCTTTCTTAGAGATTGCAATGGCTGCCTGTTGTGCAGGAGACACTGCTTCTTTAAGTGCGTTTAACATATCACGATAAGACTTGCCAATCTTTGCCTGAAACTTCTCTTTGTCTGCGGGTTTACGCATTGAGTTGTATTTCTGCTGAACTGCGATTGCCATCTTTGCAGGAATTTTGACCTTCTTTCCATCTTGGAACTCAACATCAAACTTACCATTTAGAGACTGTGCTTTTCTCATCTGCACCATGATATTCTTTGATGCAGCCTTCTTGTCATCGTCAGTTGCAGATACATCTTTTGAGAATTTCTGTTTCATATCTGGGTCACGGCGCATTGCACGGCGAGCATCAGCAGCGGCAGATGCTTCTTCAATCTCAACTTCTTCCTTGTGAACCTTCTGAAGATGAGTGAAAAGAGAGTCGATATCGTTACCCGTCCATTGACCTTTCATACCCTTCATGTTTGCAACAAAGTTATCTGCCTCATCGTCATATGAGAAGTCACCGATTACCTTACCACTCTGTTTAATGGTATGAACACCACTCTTACCACGAAGAAGTTCAAAGGGACCAACTGAAAGTGACTTGGCATTCTTCTTCTGCCACATATCTTGCATCTTACCTTCATCAAGTTCAACTTCTTCACCAAATTTTACTAATTTGTCGGAAATCATATCATCAAGTTGCCCAAACTCTTTATCCGTAAGTGCATCAGTTTGTTTATATACACGTTCAAAAGATTTTTCAAGTTTCTTTAAATCTTTAGCACTTTTTGCTTTCTTAATACGAGCAACAGCAGATTTGAAATTTGAAGCATCTTCATCAAGTTCAACTTCTTCTTTCACTCCTGCCAATTTATATGCTGCATTAGCAAGTTGAGTGACTTTCATTTTCCTCATCTTGTCTTGATTTTGCTTGTTTACCTTATTAAAGATATTCATAATTAATGATGCGGTAAATGTATCAACCATTACACCATCAATCTTCATTGCTTGTTTGTCATCAACAACCTTTTGAATTTTATCAATCGTTCCACCAAACGCAGAACCACCTACCTCATCAAGGTCAAATGATTCTTTCTTCACCATGTTGGTTGCAGTGGCCATCTTGACTTGCATCCACTTATCACCATAACGCTTCTTGAAGTCATCGTCAGGAAGGTCTTTTGCAATCTCTTCCCTACGCTTCTCTTCGTCAGGAGTTAAGTCTCTTTCTAAAAGAGATGCCTCACGCATTAGATTCATGAGTTCTAGCGTGTCTTTCATTGATTGTCTGTAACTAGTCATTTTCTTTTATCTCCAATACTAAAGTGGTATCCCCCCTTAGTAGTCTATGAAATGTTTCCTTTGCAATGTACAAACTATCTCCGACACTCAGAGGTCTTGGTAGTTCGTTGTCATACTGAAATTGCCAACCTTCTCCGTATAAAACTTTTACTTCTCTGTTCTTCTTGTCTCTATGCCAAATTAACTCTGTATTTTCAACAAATCGACTAAAAGAACGAATTATTTTTCCATCTATATATTTATCATCATAAGGATTTACCAATAGAAGTTTCCTCCACCAGAAAGTCCAAGTTGAGATGCATATCTTGGTAGATTACATGCCCAATATCCAGCCTTAGTCTTATCCTTCTGTTGATCACACTTGTGACGAGCAGCAAAAGACTTCCTTGCTTCCTTGTCATCCAGTTTCACCTTTAGACCTGTTGTGTCACCCCATGTAACCTTCTTTACGTTACCTGTTGATGGGTCACGCACATACACATAGTATTTCTTTGGACCACCAGCCTTTGGTTTATTGAGTTCTACATCTTTACCCTGATACTCTGATTCCACCATAGGACACTCTAGAGGAACAACCTGTTCTTCATAGGTTGCGAACTCACCAAGATCACCTTCCATGAGTTCCTTGTCAAAACCCGTAACTTCTAGACGACCTTCATTATACATCTTTCGCATGTCATTGAAATACTCAAAGTATGCTTCAGAACCTACACGATACTGGTTGTTTTCAATAAGAATGGATTCTGTCTCGCAGTCCTCACAACATGCCTCTTCCTGTGCTTTCTGAATCTGGTCTGGTGTGGGTGCGCCCTTCTCACCCTTCTTTCTCATTCTCTCACCAGAACCACTCTTAATTCTTTCACGCTTCTTGCGAATGTTGTCCCATAGACCCTCATCAATTTCATCTAGAACATCTGGATGATACTGGAATGCACCTTTCACTTCATGTTCTGGAAATTCCTTTGCAAACATAAGTGCAGAGTAACCACTCATTGTACTTGGTTTCCAACTCTCACCAAGATCAACAGACTCACTCTTACCCTTTGCCTTTGCAGCAAGGTCTTTGTCTGCACCACCCCAAGTTCCAGAGGATTTTGATATGAATGAGTTTACACGAGCATGTCCCCACTGCTCTGGAGTTGTGCCTGGTCTGTGTCCTGTGCGCCATGCAGCAACACCACGATTGTAAACTTGTTTGAGAATACTCACTGAGATACCAGACTTATCTGCCTTCTTTGCAAGAGAACTATCTGCTGCACCTTCACGCAGTCTTGGTTCTCTGCGATTGGTTGATGGGTCTTCATTGCGAAGGTTCTTTGGATCATTGTTTAGAGGATTGTTATCCTTGTGTCCAATGTCCTTACCCTTGACTGCCTTATCACCCATGATGCGACGAGCCTTGTTGCGTGATGAACGTCTCTCAATCTGTTCTGGTTTTGAGTGGTAATTGGCATACTCTTTCTTATAATCGCGGGCCTCATCATAGAGGTCTGGATACATCTGACGAACTTTCTTTGTGTGCTTTGATAGTTTAGTCTTTGCACTCTTGTCGCCGGGTGCGGGTTTGTATGCACTAGGATCATTATCGTCCTTATCTGCACCCTTCTCAAAATGTCTTGCCCTTGCCTGCTTAGTAGACTTGGACATTTCATCACCTTCGGCATCCTTTGCATAATATTTTTTGGGTTGCGTTCCGGGCCGGTCTTTAATCTGGCTGTCCTGTTTTACAGAGGTTGCTTCCTTGAACGTGGGCATATAATTTGCACGAAGTTCCTTTGGCAACTTACCCTGCATAACAAGATCGTTGATGTATGAGATAAGAGTACGAGGATTTACATCTCTATACTGTAATGCAATTTGAGCTGCAGCAAGATTAGGTTTCCCCTTATACTCAGGTTTCTTTGCTAGGGCAACGTATTGCTTTGCCATTTTTTCGAATTCTCTAGGTGCAACTTTTTTCTGAATTTTACCACCTAAAGCACTATACCAGGCACGTTCATCAATTTGGTGTAAAAATGCTTTGTGAAACTTACCGTCTTCTTTATCAACGAATGAAAGATAATTAGTTCCTCGACGAACCACTTCACCACTGAAACCATTTGCTTCTACGATGTCTCCGATATTCCCCCACTCTCCTCGTAGGTATGCATCACGAATTAAATCGTAATCTGAGGTTATGTCGAGGTTTTCTTTTGCTTCACGGACACCCATTGCTTTGCGAACCTCAAGGTAGAGTTTCTTAGCATCAGTTTCTTTAAGTGGACTTCCTTTCTTGAAAGTATCAAAGTCTCCAGATTGCGCTGCGGCCCTCATGACGCTGGCGCTGATCGCTTCTGTTGGGTCTGCCGAATCGGGATCGCGCTCTCCGCTGGATACAACCGTGACGCCATCTGGAAAGTCAAATACAACTTTACCTTTCTTGTCTGGTTTTCCGTTGTATCGGTCAAGTAGGGTTTGAAATTCTTTTATTCTATCACTTCCGGCCACCATTATTAGTTGAGTAAATCCCTCTTTATACAACTTTTCGGCAGCCTGAATAAATGTTTTAACTTCTTTGTCTGCCATAATAGACTTAGCATGTTTACTTCCAAATGACTTCCTGGCCCAAGCGATTTTCTTGGGCCAACTGAGTGGGTCTTTCGGCCCAACTGTTTGACTCAAGTAAATCCTATATGGATTACTTCCAGCAACAGACTTTACTTTATCTGCGAGTTTGAGGTGGCCAATTGTGGGCGGATTCATTCTCCCGAAAGCCATTACTACAACCTTAGATTGAACTTCTGCTAACTCTCTAAACTTTTTCATGAGTCTTCTCTCTGTGCTGCGCGAGCTTGTTTAACTCTCTCTACTTCGTCTTTCTTCAGACGCATGGCCATCTTTTTACTAATCTTGTCTATTTTGGCGCCAAATTTCTGAAGCAATTTCTGGTCCACAACCGAACGTTGTTGAAGTGACATTTCATTATACTGTGGGTAGAAGCGATCTCTGAAGCTTTGGATCGTCTTTTTTCTTGCGGCGGCATCTATTTTATCTGCACTTCTAAACTTTAACAATGCACGTTTTTTCTTCAACTGAAAAGATGGTGACTTTGCCAACTTTGCCATACGTCTTGCTTGCTTCTTGCGTTGAATTACATCTACCCTCTTTTCGTAGATATCAATAAAGTTTTTCATCAGAAATTTACCTTTGGATCGCCATTCGTTACGTCAATTCTTAATCCTAATATTTCTAACACCTTACCTATACTGGAAACAAGTAATGACTTAACTTTTTTCCATATGAAGTCTAACATCTTTTTAACTATGTTCTTTAAGAAATTCACACCAGATTTAACACCCTTTACTACCCTATCGAACAATGCCTCTTGTAGACACTCCTTATGTGCATACTCATACGCCTCTTTAAATATAGCTTTCGTGGCAGTCCAAGCACCCTTACCTGTACCGCCAGTCTTAAATGATATGTTGAACGATGTTTGTGATGCAACATAATCAACATACTTGTTATCAATTTCAATATAATTTGACTTACCGTCCTCATCAAATTTTAAGATATGTGATGCGATTGGTAATGGGTCTTTAAACTTTTGATTTCCTGTCATAGCCTCACGAACAACTTCTCTGTTTACCTCTGGAGTAGATAACAAATCTTGAAGTGCCTTGGTCATTTCAGTTTGTCTCTCTAACGCATCTTTTACAAAATTTGTTAGGTCATCATCAACACCAGCATTAATTGCTGATTTATAATCACCAATTCGTTTACCAGCGGGCAATTTGAACTTGATAAAATCCTTTTCAATTCTCTTAGTCAGATCATTCCAAGATTTATCAAGTGCAGATGATTTTGTTTTTGCGGGGAGATTATCATATGCTGCGGCAAGAGTAGCAAGCGTTTCTGCCTGTCCACCAGACATTAATTGGGAACCACCGTATTTTTTAAGACTAATACGTTGTCCACCAATGTACATGTCGGTTTTTGGTGTTTTTGTAGTGCGTCCAGCGGGTTTTCCTGTAGTTTGAATAAAATAAGAGTTCCATTTTGGATTCAATTCAGCGTTACCAGAACCAAAATGTTTCATGGTGCCTGATGGACTAGGAAATGAATTTTGTACTATTTTATCCCCTACACCCAACCAATCATTATATTTTTCATCGTCCCACTTAGTGTCAGCAGACTTAATTGCTTGTTCTTTGCTCTGACCCAAAGATTTCATATTGTAAGCAACACAGATGATATTCTCAAATTCCTCACCACGGGGTTTCTTTGCTTCGTGCAAGAAATTTTGGATTTTGTCCAAAGGATTCTCTAGTTGAACCCTATTCCGCCGTAACTGTTTGCCGTAGTCGGTAATACCCATTTTTTTATTCTTCCCGATTGATCCATATAACAAAGACAGAGAAGGGTTGCAACCCCACTCTGTCTTATTTATAACCGATTAGTATTAGAGTCTTAATATTTGTCGATTGGAATAAGTTTGATACTATCCAGATTATGTCGTCCAATTACCTGTGGCACAGCACCCAAAATAATATACGGTTTATCAAAATCTGATGTATTGAAATTTGCCTTAGTGATCTTATTAACACCACCAAAAACATCTTCCCACAACTGATCAATCAACGCAACAAAAGAATTCATTGCATCTTTTGCTTCATTAGCATCATCCTTGTTTGTATAAAGAATAAACTTTACAGGATTTTTATCTTGTCTTATAGCAGGCAAAATGTGCTCAGTCAAAGCACGATATGCATAAGTTACCTCATCAACTGAGGTAAGAACAAGTTTTTTATTCTCCAACTTATATCCATCATTTGTTACCTTCTCCACCCAACCAGCTCTGGAAAGAGTTTTTGTATTCAAAACACCATTTTTTGATGATTGACCACGTTTCATAATCCCATTAACAATTTTTGCTAGGTTTCCCCCATCATCGGTGAATACGTCTGAAGCACTAGATTCGTATCTAACGTATCGGTCTACGTCTTTTATATCATACGGATCAAGTTCCCCTTGCGAACAGAGGTAAGCACCAGCATTAATAAAGGTATTACGATTTTGTGTGGTGCGAGGAGGACGAGTGTTTTTTGATTCTATAAGAGCCCTCTTCTGTCTTAGTGTAACACCTTCTCTCCACCTAAAAACTGAAACAGGCATCCATCTTGCGTCAACACCGTATACGGTAGGAACATCTGAAGACTTTCGCTTCATCGACTTTGTGCGAACTCTTCCCTCAATAGGAAGGTCATTTTCGTCAAAAAATGGAAGTTCATCTTCTTTCAACCATCCCTTAATTCGTAGAGAATCAACCATTCTGTCAATTTCTTCATCTACTTTATCACCCTGTTTGATACCAATCTGATCAAACTCTTCCGTTTCTGTGTCTATATCATTAAGGTCTAAAAACTTGTGATATTGAAAATCTGCAAGAATGTTACCAGCACGATCACGGATTGGGCCGGGATCACCATACTGACTGATATCAATCATCTGATCTGAAACTTTTGACTTTGGGGGTTGTGGAGCGAAACGCTCACCTATGTATAGTTTTGATTCGTCATCACGAATTATGTCAACTACGTTAGTAGCCATGGTCTTCTCCTATATTGTTGGCATAATTGCCTTTAATAAAGAGAGATGATTGCAGTAGCGGTTATCTCTCTTGGTACTATTATATAGACGTTAAATAAACGCCTCTAGGCTTCCCTGCTCAACTTTATAGTTCAGCAGCAAAAGTTCTTTTCGGTCTTTCTGTTTCTCCATATATTCTCCTACACTTCTCATTGTATAAGTCCAATCTAACTCTGTCTGTTCCCAACCATCAAATCGGTTTTTAACAGATTGGTCTGCATTGTAACTAATCATACAGTCCATACCAGACTCGTTACAGTGTTTTGCGAAAAGGTCATGGTCAAATCCTTCATGCATACTCCCACGCTTACCATATAGGTTGTTTGCATTCTGTTTTGTCAACTCATAGGGTGGGTCAAGATACACGAAAGTCTTTGGGGACTTTTCCAACAACACACTATAGTCTTCGTTTGTAATCTTCCAGTTGCGTATCAACTTTTGGAACGATGCAAGTTTCATTATGTTATTTCTGGTAAAAGTCATTTCATGAGAAGACTCAGAAAATGTTCCTGTCTCGGTTAGACCACTGAAACTGTTTTTGTTCGCATAGTAGAATGCAACTGCTTTATCAAACTTACTGCTTGTATCATCGTTGATGATTTCTTTCTGTTCACCAAGAGTGGTCTTGGCTACTTCACTACTCACACAACTGTCTTTGATTTCTAGAAGACGTTCAGACATCTCTGCGCCGCTGCTCTGTAGTTGAGTCCAGAAGTTAAAGAGTGCAGGATACAAATCATTTACCCAGATACGGATGTCTGGATAACGCTTCGTAATCTCAATGGGAAAACTACCACCACCAAGAAATGGTTCGCGCCATTCCTCGTAGTTCCTCATGTCTGGAAGATACTCATAGAGAAGGTCTGTCCATTTGGACTTACCGCCGGGATATCTTAGAGGTGTAGTTAGTTTAGATTTCATAGTAAAGAGTATATCATTCAGTAATTATGTTGTCAAGTATCTTTCTTTTTACCAATCGAATACTTAGTCTCTAAAGTCCACTCATTCTTTTCTTTGTAAGATAATACTTTGATTTGACTTAGAGGTGCAGTCTCACCAAGTTCACCAACAATATTTACAAGTCCCCAATCCTGTAGTAGATTAGCAATTGTATTGCGTCTTGCAATATCATTACTTGCAATACTTGTTTGTTTTCCATCGAGGGCAAATAATTCTTTGAAATGGGTCACGAAGTAACGTCCCTGCTTGTGCAGTATATGACAAGACTGATATAGTGTTCGTTCTTTTCTTGAAGCAACACCAATGCGGGAAAGTGTCTCACGCACCTTTAGAAAGTCATCTGGTTCCTTAAGAGTAACCTCAAGCATCTGCTCCTGTGTCCAATTAATATTTTCTTCTTCACTCATTTTCTCATTCCACCTTTATTTAATTTTTGTTTTATGGTGGCGATTTGTTCATCCGTTAGAATATCAAGAGCCTGCTTTGCTTTCTCGTTACTATAACCGTAATACTCTTTTACATCCTCTAGATTATCTAGTTTATTCGCCTTCAACCAAGGCGAAAAACGTCGCCTCGACCTGACACTATTTAGTAGAAAGTCGAACTGTAGTTTCTTATCAAGATGTGGTAGTTGGTTAATCTCATTCACCAACATGATTGTGTCTTGAAATGGATAGACACACTTATTTACAACAAATGGCGGGTATTTTTTCTCCCAATCCTCATCGTCACTGTCTAGAAGTTTTTCCTTCGTGTGATTAATGGCATTAAGATAGTCCTTCAACTCTGGCATAAAACTGTTCTTCCCTATTCGCATCCTCAATCATGAGAAGTTCATCTCGTAACTTCTCATCTGTGAGGCTCATAATATTATCAAATCTTGGAGATGGAATAACACAGAACATGAATGCCAAGTTCTCTGCTTCCTCACCAATAATGTCTTTCACAATATCTCTATTATCTAGGGATATTGTTTTGGGTTTAAAATACGCGGTTCCATAGACTGAATGAAATAGACCAGCATCACAAACATGAAGTGGAGCGAACCCCTCATCTAGAATTTTGTATGTCCCAATCAAATGTTCTAGAAGGGTTCGTCCACTATGCATTGTCTCACCGCATCCAATCGACTCCAGAAAGTCAATCTTTGTAGAAATCAAGTCTATCGACATTTGCACCATCCACATAAAGTTTGAACACCACAACGTTGCGTAGTTCATAACAATACTTAGACACTGGCATTGCTTGGTGTTTATTACTTGCAGGGAAAATCAAAAGACGATTACCAACATAGTTGGAATATTCTGCAATGTTCTTTCCTTCGTCATCCCAAATAGCAGTGCCACCAAGCCATTCTGATTGCCAATCCATGCGAGGATAATACATCATGGTGAAGTCACCATCATCAGTATGCATGTGTGGTTCCACACCAAACGTGTGTGCGTTCATGTATAGACGTTTCCACCCAACAATATCAAACCGATCTTTCAGTTTGAGTTTGTATGCAGCAGCATCCCAGATAGGAAGAAGAAAGTCATATTGATTATTCCGAACCTCTTCCTCATCATGACCACAAAGAACATGCCAATGTGGTTGAATACCAATTTTTTGATTGGAGTGATAATCATACTTCCAATGAGTTTTTCTAATCTCAATGTCAATCAGTTCTGCTACATGTGGTTCCAGTAGATTATCAAAGATTTCACATATCATTTGAACTTACCCCTTGCCATAATCTCAGTCAGACACGCCACCATATTAATTTCTGCGTCTGCGACAAAAGCATTCTTATACTGGTACTCACCAAGGATGACAACCACATGAGGAATAGTAGAAGGTTCCAGATAATCATACATGATATCATAAACAGCACGAAACAGAGTGACAGGATCATTATCAATATTATCGACAACCCATTTACGAACATTCGTGAATTCCTTGTTCTTCATCATCCCCATGAGGTCTTTGATGTTCTTCTCATTCAGATTGACGAGAATACCAGCATCAATTTCACCAGAGACAGAATACCTCTGCAACTCATTTAGTATTCTTCTCCAATCAGGAAAATGAGTGTTGATGAGTTCTGCAACCACCTTCTCATTATATTTAATCTCATTCTCTTTCAGAATTGAGATTGCACGTTTGAAGAACTGACCAGCAAGACCCGCCTTCTCACTCTTGGGAATAGTGAAGTCCACCACACCACACCGAGAGTGCAGGGGTGCAATCAGTTTG
>Ga0255772_10005857_pt1 | contig 11312 bp, 8 predicted proteins | sample 071ome_34_FD_179970 | JGI IMG/M metagenome (GOLD analysis project Ga0255772, IMG submission 179970) | Coastal salt marsh microbial communities from the Groves Creek Marsh, Skidaway Island, Georgia - 071411BT metaG (version 2) | ecosystem: Environmental > Aquatic > Marine > Intertidal zone > Salt... | reverse complement strand
GCTGTCACAGGGTCCGGTTGCCACGGCCTATGCCGGCGCAGGCATCATGAATCTGACTGGCGCCACGCTCGCCGAGTCCATGCCCGCACTGAAGGACATTCCCCTTGGCTACCAACCCGGCACCCAGTGGGTGTACAGCATCTCCGTGGATGTGCAGGGCTATCTGGTGGAGCGCCTCTCCGGCATGAGTTTTGGCGAGTTCCTCGAACAACGCCTGTTCGAACCGCTGGGCATGGTGGACACCGGCTTCTACGTGGAAGAATCCAAGGCCCATCGCCTGTCACGCCAGTATGCCCCGAACAACGACGGCACCCTGCGCCGCACCGATCAGGCCAACCTGGCGGCCTTCGATTTTCTCAGCCCACCGAAGTTCGAGTCCGGTGGCGGCGGCCTGACCTCCACTGCGAGTGACTACATGAAGTTCGTGCAGATGCACCTGAACAAGGGTGAACTCGATGGTGTGCGCATCGTTTCTGAAGAGGCCATCGAACTCATGCGCAGCAACCAGCTTCCGGATGCCGTTGCCAATATCGGGCAACTCTACCCGGGCAATGTGTTCGGCCTGGACTTCGCCATCGTGGAAAACCCGGATGCCTACCAGGGCGCCCCGGCGGGCACTCACTGGTGGTGGGGTATTGCCGGCTCCTGGTTCTGGATCGACCCGGTGGAGAACATCGCGTTCGTGGGCATGATCCAGAATGATGACATCCTGTATTCGCTGCAGGTTCATGCGGCAGCCAGGGCAGCGCTGTACAAGTAGCGGTTGAACCGCAAGCACGCCAGTCAACAGGCCCGGATGAGAGTGGTTCATCCGGGCTTTTTTTGCGAAACGGGAACGAATTAAACGAATTCGGCCGGTTTCTTCCGTGAATTTCCCTGGATTCCTGAATTTCCACTCTTATTTCGGGATTCATTCACTACAATAGGCTGATAGAACAGACTGGCAGAACGTACAAGCCCATCATGAACATCCATCGAATCAGGTTCCCCATTCTTCTCTCACTGCGCTCACTGCTAGTTTGCCTGCTAATTGCTAACGCCGCCTCAGCCCAGGCTCAGGTACTCCTCGCTGATCGAAGTGACGAGGGTGACGGACAGCATCTGTTGCCGGAGCAGGTGGACTACCAGCGTGCCGTCCGCGTCAATTCCGATGTCCTGGCGACGCTCGCCGTTGGCACAGAGGTTCTGGTCCCCAGCCTGCCAGGCCAGACAAGCCGCTTCGAAATCAATTCGCGCCAACAGTACATCAATGGCGACATCGCCTGGCGTGGGATAGCCCGGGCCGGTGGTCGGCTGCAGACCCTGACCCTCATCGTCAATCCGAACAAACTGTCGGGAACCATCAATCTCGGGGATGACAGCTTTCGACTCATTACCGAACGAGAGGCGGGTGAGGACTATACGGGTTTCCTGTTCACCGAGATCGATCAGGCGCAGCGTCGGCGCATAGATGAAGGTGGTGTCGCGGTCGATGAAGACCCGGGACAGGCGTTATTGTTCGACGTCTCGGCGTTAAGTGGCAACGATGTCAGTATCGTGCAGACCCTGTCTGCGGACTATGCCGGTATTGGCGAGCAAATCACCGTGTCCATTGCCGTCACCAATAATCTTGCCAGCGCCATCACGGGAGAATCCCTGAACGTCCTGTTCATCCTCGATGATACCGAGCTTGTCTCCAGCTCCAGTGTATGCAGTGCCGGTTCAACCGGTGCGCAATCCTCGCTCGTCTGTAACCTGCCAGTCATCGAGCCTGGCGCCACGGCGACAATCGAGTACACGGTGCGACTCACAAGCGCTTCCTATCCACAAGTGGCCAGCGGCGTCTTCGTCGGCGATGTGTTTGGCAATAATGTGCGTAATGACGCCTTCGTGTTTGTTTATCAGGATACCTTGCGGGACAGTGACAACGATGGCCAGTCAGACTTCAACGAGGCCTTCACCAATACCGATCCCAACAATGCGGCGTCGGTAATAGACAACGGTTTCTTTGCCGAGATCGATCTGATGTTCCTGTACACCGATCGCTTCGTCAGCGCCAGTGGCGGCGTGTCGCCGGAATCGCGCATCAACGAACTGGTGGAGATTACCAATGGCTACTATGCCAACAGCGCGGCCAGGATTCGTTTTCGCCCGGTCTACTACGAACACACCAGCTATGCGGTCAATGACAACCTGAACACTGCCTTCTCGACACTGCGCAATGGTGCCTCGCCATTTGCTTCGGTGGCTTCCATCAGGGATGCCGTGGGTGCGGATATCGTCGTGCTGGTAGACGGCGTGGTGCAGAACTCCTCAGTCTGTGGACTGGGCACGACCCCGGGCGTCGGTTTCGAAGGCGAGTTCTACCATCCGACAATCATTACGCCGGATCTGCACGTTACCATGTTTACCCCCGGCAGTGGCTGCAGCGACATCGTGCTGGCGCACGAGCTGGGTCATAACCTGGGCCTGAACCATTCACGGCGAGAGAGCGGTGCCCGCGGCACCTTCGACTATGCACTGGGGCACGGGGTGAATGGCTCGTTCGTCACCATCATGGCGAGCCCCTCCGATTATCCTGGCGCCAGCAAGATTGCCCTGTTCTCGAATCCCGACAGCAACGACTGCAACGGACTTCCCTGCGGCGTCTCTCGCAATGACACGGAGTTGGGCGCCGATGCCGTGTTTACCCTGAACCATACCCGCCACCAGGTGGCGAAGCGCAGAACCTCAAGGGTACTGCCCATCACCAGCCTCAGCGGCACCTCCAATCTCATCATGTACGGGGGCGCCAGTCGCAGCAGTGACAACAGCAGCAACGTCAGTGTGTTCTCGCCCCAGGATGCCATCGATGTTGCCGCCACCCTGTTGATTCCCAGTGAGCACCAGGGACAGGCAGGGCAGACCTATGCGGTGATTTCCGTCGCCGGGGCAGGCTTCTTCTACCGGGATGCCAACGGCGCATACCAGAACTGGGACGGTTCCCTGGACACCTTGCAGGGCAGGATCTCGCCGCGCGCACTCAATGCCAGCGAGACGGTCGCGGCCTTCGACGATTTCATTCCGGCCAGCGTCGGTGTCGATGCAGCTAACGTCAGCGTGTTCTTCGCCTATTCCATCAGCGGTAGCGACGTGTTCGTGTACAGCAGCAACGGCGTCCCGTTCACCATTCAGCCCTGAGCCGCACAGGCTCAGTCGAGGAAGGTCTGCAGGTAGGCCACCGCTTCTGATACGGGCCGACCGTCTACATCCACTAAACGGTTGGCCTGACGCATGGCGGCATCGGATATCTTTCTTTCGAGATTGCTCACCACGGCCATAAACCCGGGATGCGCTGCCGCTTCTGCCGATACCGCCAGGAATCCATCGTAGGGCGGCAATGCGCCTTCCGGGTCGTCCAGTATCAGCAGATCGAAGGCTGCCACCCTGCCATCGGTGGTATAGGCCGAGATGATGTCTACCTGTTCACCGCGGTGTACATGAGAGTGGTATCGAAGGTGAGCTTCTCGCCGAAATCGATGTTGTAGGTATCTCTTAACTGAAACCACTCCGGTCGACTGAAGAATTCGAGGTCTCCTGCCGCCACCATGTCTGCCGCATAGGGACGCAGGTCGCTGATGCTGTTCACCCCCAACTCGGCAGCCCGATCCCGACGCATGGCCAGTGCATAGAGGTTCTGAAAACCCAGGCGGCTGCCGTTGGTCAGATTGTCGGTACGCGCGATGTAGTCGCTTACTTCCGCCATGATGGCTTCCCGACCAGGGTTGTCTTCCCGCAGCATCTGGTTCGTCCACACCGTACCCGAATATTCCAGGTACACATCGACACTGTCGCTGGCTGTGGCCTCGTACACCACGTCTGTACCCATGCCCAGGCGCTGTTCGGTGGTAAACCCTGCCGCCTCCAGCTCTGCCGCAACCAGCCCGGCGATAATATATTGCTCGGTGAAACCCTTGCCGCCGACCACGAAGTCTACCTCTTCCTCGGGGAGCAGGCTGGAAATAATAAAGCCCGTACAGAATACCAGCGAAGTGATCACCGCATTGCGCACAAGGCGAAAGCGCTTCTCATCGACCTGCTCGACCCGATTCTCTGCGAGCCACTGAATACCGCCGATAATGACATCGAGAATCACCGCCATGGTCGCTGCCGCGACACTGCCCACTGTGACCGCCACCAGATTGCGAGTCTGCAGGCCGCTGAAGATGAAATTACCCAAGCTGGTGGCACCGACCAGGGTGGACAGGGTGGCGAGGCCCACCGTCCACACCGCGGCGGTGCGTATGCCGGCTATGATTACGGGCAAAGCGAGGGGTATACGAACCTGCAACAGGATTTGTCGTGATGACATGCCGATGCCCCGCGCCGCTTCCACCACGTCGTCGGTAATCGACTCCAGACCGGTCACGGTGTTGCGCACGATGGGCAGCATGCTGTACAGAACCAGGGCGGTAATGGCCGGCACCAGACCAATGCGACCGCCGAGCATGGCAACCACCAGCGCGAGAATAGCGACGCTGGGAATGGTTTGAATGATGCTGACGAGCGTGAGCAGCGGACCCTTCACCCGCGCGGACTGGGCGGCCCACACCCCAAGGGGGATCGATACGGCCACACCCAGGGACATGGCAATTAGGGTAAGGGTCAGGTGTCCCTGAAAATAGTCAGGCAGTAGCAGGAGCTGTTGGCGGAGATTGTCGCTCACTGGTTCAACTCGCAGACCGGCGCAGCAGCTTTTCCAGTCGGTCTGCACGCTGCCTCGGCATCTCCACGATCTCCTGCACGTAATCGTGGGCCGGATTATTCAGCAGCTCATAGGGTGTTCCGATCTGCAGCACTTCGCCCCCCTTCATGACGGCGATGCGATCCGCCATGAGCAGGGCCTCCGTCATGTCATGGGTCACCATGATGACCGTGAGGTTCAGTTTCGCCTGGATGCGTTTGAATTCTTCCTGCAACTCTGCCCGGGTGACAGGGTCTAGCGCGCCAAAGGGTTCATCCATTAAAACAACGTCGGGCTGCGCCGCCAGGGCGCGGGCGACCCCGACCCGTTGCTGCTGACCACCGGACATCTGGGAAGGCAGGCGCTCACCATACTCCTCCAGTGGCAGCCCCACCATGTCCAGAGTTTCCAGGCAACGCTGCTGGATGCGCGATTCATCCCATTGCAGGAGCCTCGGTACCGCTGCCACATTCTCGGCCACCGAATAATGGGGAAACAGGCCGATGCCCTGAAACACGTAGCCGATGTTGCGGCGCAGTTCCTGGGGGTTGCGCGCCATGACATCTCTGCCAGCAATAGAGATCAGGCCGGAGCTGGGTTCCTCCAGGCGATTGATCATCTTCAGGGTAGTTGTCTTGCCACAACCACTCTCACCAATGAGGCCCAGCAACTCACCCTCTTCCACGGTAAATGACGTGTCGGCCACGGCCCAGCTTGCGCCGTCGTCATAGGATTTGCGAACGTGCTGCAGTTGTATCATGGCGACTCATACTAACAAGCCACTGTGACATAACAAGTGCGGGAACCGAGCTGTTGCTGAATTATTGGCGGCCTGCGGCCTCGCGGCCAAGATTGAGGGCGTTGCGGGCACCGGCCGGGAGACCACCGTCGACGCCTACCGTGACGAAACTGAAACCTTCCTGCAAGCGCTGCTCCACGGTGCGGGCATTGGTGGTGATGGCGCAGGGCACACCGTGCTGCAGACAGGACGCGAGCACCGTCTGGATCGCGGCCTCTACTTCCGGTGCCGCCGGGCTGGTATAGCCCATGGAGGTGCTCAGGTCAGAGGGGCCAATAAAGATTCCGCCTACTCCCGGCACCGTGATTATGTCCTCGATATTCTCCACCCCGGCGGGTGACTCGATGAACATGATGGCCAGCAATTCGCCATTGGGATCGAGGGGCCACACATCCGCACGCTCGTGATAGTCGCGGATACCCCAATACCAGGCGGCGTTGGAGGGGTTGCGTCCCCTGAGGCCCGCCGGCTCGAAATCAGCGGCGCCGTTGTATTGCGGGTAACGGGTCGCCCTTACCGCCAGTTCGGCCTGCTCCCGGTTTTCGATGGCCGGAAAGAACACACCATAGGCCCCTACGTCCAATACCTGTTTCACCTGGGCCACCAACTCTTCGGAGCCGGCGGCGGCCGGTATACGCACCAGGGGCACCACATCGGGTTGCAGGTTTCCCTTGGCCAGGATACTGCGCTTGTCCGTCATGCCCAGCAGGAAACTGCGCAGGCGTTCGATGTCGAAGGGGGAATGTTCCATATCGATGAACAGGAAATCGAGGCCGGAGGTGGCCATGGCGCGTGCATTGTCCAGTGAATAGTCGAAGGACAGCACACCGAATGCCGGCTGTTCGTTCTGGAGGAGATCGATCAGGGTGTTGAGTCGGACGGGGTCTTCCTGGCCCTGGGATGGCAGGGCGGGAAGTAACAGGCATAAGGCCAGACTCAAGCGGAGAACGTTACTTGTCATCAATGCAATCATGCGCCTGAGCCTGGTTCGTTTCTGTTTTTACCTAACGGGCTCTCCAGGGAGGCTCGATCAGCAACTCGGGATCCGCGTCGGGCTTGGGTACGAACTTCTGGGAGCGACCGTACTGATTGTCGCCGCCGATCAGGTTACCGGCCGGATCAACCGTGAACGTGTGAACTTCAAGATAGCCATCAGGCAGTTCCCTGGGGACGAGCCAGGTGTATTTCAGATTGCCTTCGAAATCGAAATTCAGGAAGCGCAGTGGTTGCAGGGCGGTAATCCAGAAATCGTTCTCATTGACGACGATGTCCAGTGGCATGCCGGTGGGATGACCGATAGAGCGCTCAAACGCCATGACGGCCGGATCGTCGGTGGTTCGGAACAGATTTACCTCGAAGCCGGAACGATCCGTCACGAAGATGCGACCCTCGGGACCAATGCCCAGGGAGTGAATGGTGTTGAACTGCCCGGGGCCGTCACCAGCCTCACCGAATTGGCCCAGGTAATTCATATCATTATCGAAGATCATGATCCGGTTATTTCCCAGGCCATCGGCTACCAGGATGCGGCCGTCGGGCAGGAACGCCACGTCCTGCGGCATGTTGAAATGGCTTTCATCATCGCCTGGCACAAGCTTCTCGCCGTAGGTAGCCAGTACCTCGCTGCCATCGTTGGCGATGACATAGATCTGGTGGAAGGTTTCATTCACCAGCCAGATGCGGCTCTCCGGGTCATAGGGGCTGATGCGGATACGATGTGGGCCGGGGCCCTCGGAGTCTTCACACAGGTAATCCAGGTGATCCCAGATCTCCGTGACTTCACCATCGGCATTCAGGGTGTAGAGGCAGTTCTGCCACACTCGACGGTTAGTCTCGGTGAGCACATTGATACCCAGATAGCCCGCATAACCGGGGAAGTCTTCCGGCAGTGGGTAGGGCAATACGGTTTCGCCACGCTGGGCAACGATGATGCGATCTTCCGATTCTGCCCACAGACCGGAATTACCACCGAAGCCGTAGCCCTCTTCCTGGAAGGGCTTATGCCAGCCAGAAATAATCGTGTAGGGGCTCTCTCCGATGCGGCCGCGCGCATTGCCCTGCTGGGCCAGGGCCGCGGACCCGATGGTCAACGAACCGAGAGATATTAGTAATGTCAGGAGACGGGCTGCTGTTCCCATGGTACACCTCTGCCTGGGTAGGCTTGTTATTCTTCTGAAGCTGCCAATCATGACAAATTACGGGCGGGCGGTATACCGCCTGAGGGCCTAATTTTGCTGTTCGTAGCGCGTTTGCCACGTTGTCGCGGGTTTAGCCTTGGGCGGCGCGAATCTCCGCCTTCCTGGCCAGTCGCGCCCGGTGCAGAACCGGTTCTGTGTAGCCATTGGGCTGCAGGCGTCCGGAGAACACCAGCTCACAGGCGGCTTGAAATGCTATGGAATTGTCGGGATCAACCGCCATGGCCTGGTACAGGGGATCATGCTGATTCTGCTCATCCACGACCGCCGCCATACGCAATAGTGTTTCCACGACCTGCTCCGGACTGCAGATGTCGTGGTGTAGCCAATTGGCAATATGCTGTGAAGAAATTCGCAGGGTCGCCCTGTCTTCCATCAGGCCCACATCGTGGATGTCCGGTACCTTGGAACAACCGATACCCTGATCTACCCAGCGTACCACATATCCCAGAATACCCTGGGCGTTATTATCCAGTTCAGCCTGGATGAGGTCCGCACTCAGGCTACCGGGATCTTCCTGAAGCGGCAGTTGCAGGATGTCATCGATACTGGCCGCAGCTCGCCTGGCCAACTCCTCCTGAACCGCCGCTACATCGATCCGGTGATAGTGCATGGCATGTAGAACGGCCGCCGTGGGTGACGGTACCCAGGCAGTATTGGCACCGGCCTCAGGATGCGCCGATTTCTGCGCCAGCATATCGGCCATGCGATCCGGCATGGCCCACATGCCCTTGCCTATCTGGGCCCTGCCACTAAAACCACAGGCCAGGCCCACGTCCACGTTATTAGCCTCATAGGCCTGTATCCAGCGAGTCGCCTTCATGTCCGCCTTCGGCACCATGGGTCCGGCTTCCATGCTGGTGTGAATCTCGTCCCCGGTACGATCGAGAAAGCCGGTATTGATAAATACCACTCGCGAGCGCGCCTCGGCGATGCATTGCTTCAGGGAAAGGCTGGTGCGCCGTTCCTCATCCATGATGCCAAGCTTGAGGGTGTTGGCAGGCAGTCCGAGCATGGATTCCACGGCCGTAAACAACTCACAGGTGAAACGCACCTCCTCTGGCCCGTGCATCTTGGGTTTTACGATATACACCGAACCCTGTCGCGAATTACTGAGCGAGTTCTTGCCGGCCACATCGATGGCCCCGGTAGCACCGGTGATGACTGCATCGAGTATACCCTCGAACACCTCTTCTCCATGGTAGCGGATAGCCGGGTTACGCATCAGGTGTCCCACATTGCGCACCAGCATGAGACTGCGTCCCGGGAGGGTAAATTCGTCTCCCTCAAGTGACCGATAAACCCTGTCTTCATTCAATACACGGGTCAAAGGTTCGCCGGCCTTGATGAAGGTTTCCTGTAATTCGCCCGTCATCAGCCCGAGCCAGTTGCGGTATACCTCTGCCTTATCCTCACCGTCCACGGCAGCGACTGAGTCTTCGCAATCCTGGATTGTGGTTACCGCTGCCTCCAACACCACATCACTGACCCCAGCCTTGTCACTGCCACCGATCTCGGATTCCGGATCGATCTGGATTTCAATGTGCAGTCTATTGTTGATCAGCAGGATGGCTTCGGGGGCTTCCTGCTTTCCCCTGAACCCGATAAGCTGTTGTGCTTGCTGCAGAGCCGCAGACCGATCTCCGCACAGCACCTGTAGTTCGCCAGACTCGATGCGGTAGGCGGTGGCATCATGATGGCTCGCGTCTACCAGCGGGCAGCACTGGTCAAGGAAATCGCGCACAACCTTGATGACTCTCGCGCCCCGCAGCGGATTATAGGAACCGGCGCGCTGCGCGCCATGCTCTTCATCGATGGCATCGGTACCATAAAGCGCATCATAGAGACTGCCCCAGCGGGCATTGGCGGCATTGAGTGCGAAGCGTGCATTCTTGACCGGCACCACCAGTTGCGGCCCGGCTTGCAGGCTTATCTCTTCATCGACATTCGTCGTGTCGATCCGGAAATCCGGACCAGGCTCACCGAGATAGCCGATACTGTGGAGAAATTCCTTGTACTCCGCGTGGTCATGGGGAAGTGCTGCCTGCCGCCGCGCGGTATGCCAGCTATCGATTCGAGCCTGAAGCGCATCCCGATGCTGGAGCAGTTGAACATTTCGGGGGGTGAACGCGGTAATAATTGCGGACAGCGAGGACCAGAATTGCGCGGGCGGCATGCCCAGCTTCGGCAGCAATTCGCCCTCGACGAAGTCGTGCAATTCGCTCGCAATCTCGAGCTCCGCAATCTTGACCCAGGTATCCATAGCCGCAGTGTACTGCGATGGCGCTTATTGGAGAAGGGAGATGTCGTGGTGGGGCGAAGACGGGGCTGGTGTGGCTTGCTGGCCCGCGCGTGCTCAGCTATCCCGCGGAGGGGCCATCGGGTTTATCGGCCCGTCTTCCTTGCCAGCCAACTCGGACATGCGGATTACGGAATCATGCATCTGTTGCAGAGTCGCCTGAAAGCGCTTGGCGTCCTCGTTACCCGCCGCATGGGCAATCGCAGCGTCATTCAGCTCACGTATGTGGTTGATCATGGCATCGCCTTCCTGCCGCAGCTTGCTGTAGCGTCGCTCATTAGGAAACAGCTTGGTGGACAGTCCCCACACACCGGCTTCCATAAACAGGACACCCAGCAGGGCCAGAGGCAGTTGGGCGGTGATATCCAGTGAGCCACGCAATATCACGGCAGAAAAAATAATGCCTATGCCGAGGCCGGTGAGTACGATGTCGATGCTGCGACGAAGATTGCGTTTCACTATAAGAATTCCGGTCTGTCCAATTCGTCAGGGAAAACGAGGTTCAGCTGCATACCCACAATGGATGACGATGCTAACCGCGATCCTGTGGCTTGTACAGGATCAAACCCGGCACCACCAGGTCACTCCTCTACATCGAAAGATAACTCAGCGGTGAAGAGCATTGTGCGATCCCGATCACGGGCCGCCCAATTTAGTAGCGTCTCCACACTTTCCCTCACAGTATCGCTATGGACAATGCGACCGTTAATTGAGACCAGCACCGGATCGGCAAAGTTGATCTCTTCCGGATTCAACAGCAGGGTGAAGCGACTGACACCCCTGGCATCCACGGAAAAACTGTTACCATCCCGTTGCACACGCAGCAGGCTGGGCAGGTCTTCCTCTGCAAGTTCTTCCACCACGATCCATTGATTGCGATTGTAGCGGTCGGTACGGTCTGCCACCCACTGTATTTCATCCGGAAAGGGATCCCTGGGATTGGCAGCCTTGAATGCCTCGATGGCCTCTCGCTCGTCGGGCATCCACTCAGTGTTATGACCGCCATCCTCGATCACTCGCCAGGTATAATCCACTTCGGCTTGCTTCAGAATTTCCATGAAGGAAGCCAGGGACGCCGCCGGGTAGAGCCTGTCATTCTCACCATTCACTATGTACAGTGGCTTGTTGGCCAGGTTCTCGAAATACAGGCGATAGCCACCTCCACTATTGGGATTTCGCAACACGCCGGGATGGCCTATGTAGGGCAGGAACGCGGCCCACTCGCTAGGTTGTTTGAACGCGAAAAAATAGGCGCCGGTGCCACCGTCTGAAACCCCACTGAGAAAGACTCGATTCTCGTCGATATTGAATCGCCCC
>Ga0255772_10005855_pt1 | contig 11314 bp, 4 predicted proteins | sample 071ome_34_FD_179970 | JGI IMG/M metagenome (GOLD analysis project Ga0255772, IMG submission 179970) | Coastal salt marsh microbial communities from the Groves Creek Marsh, Skidaway Island, Georgia - 071411BT metaG (version 2) | ecosystem: Environmental > Aquatic > Marine > Intertidal zone > Salt... | reverse complement strand
TAAAGAAGTACTCTATATCTTCGAGCAGATCGTTAAAGGCGTTAGAGCACTTCATCGCAGAGAAACACTGCATCAGGATTTAAAACCCGGCAATATCATGCTGGACAGAAACGGTGAAGCTAAAGTCATCGACTTTGGTTCCTGTCATGCCAAAGGTGTTGCCGAAATTGCATCGCCCATTGAACAAGACGGCATTCTTGGCACAGCGGGCTATTCTTCTCCAGAAACGGTTTTGGAATTTAAAAGTACGATACGTTCAGAAGTATTTTCGCTCGGTGTCATTCTCTATGAAATGCTAACGGGTGAAGAACCTTATGATGGCAAGTTAAACAGCTGCCGTACCAAAGCGGCCTATCAAAAGCTCAAATACATACCCGCGTATGAAAAGAATCCTCTGGTGCCTTTCTGGATTGATGGCGCCATTCAAAAAGCCATCAGTTATCATCCAGAAGATCGCCATCAGGACGTTTCTGAGTTGCTGTATGAACTTCAGCATCCAAACCCTAAATACAAAAAACAAAATAAAGCGGCTTTGATCGAACGAAACCCGGAAACCTTCTGGCAGGTTGTTTCCGGTATCTTATTCGTCGCGTTGTGTGTGTCGCTAATGTATTAACCATTCGAGCTAAATACAGATTTACCAGACATAATTAAGGCCTCATCTGAGGCCTTTTTACTATTTACTTCAACTTTATGGAAAGCCTAACTGTTCGCATTAATTTATCTTAAAAAGAAATAATTTAACTGGGCCAATAAATGATAGGTTTCATCATTATCAAACTCATAGCGTTGAACTTCTGCACTGGCTTTCCATTGTTCATTGAAATTGTGTCCAATGCCCATTCCGAAGAACATGTCAGTACCAGACTGACTGTAAGAGCCAATCTCTGAACCGGCCAGATAGGATACTTCGTAATCACTGTCCCAGAAAAAGACGCCGGCTCGACCATAAGCATAGAAACGATCAGCAAACTGCCAGTTGTATCGTAATGAAGTCGTAACGCCTTTACCGGAAACCGGATGCACGTCGCTGAGTGATTGAGCAAATGCCTGATCCTGACCGCCAGTATTCCCGACGAACTCAACATCCACTTCCCCCAGATCCAGATAACCTACTTCAAAGGCCACTGACTCCGAAAGATTAACGCCCAAACCTAACGATCCGGCCGGACGATCATTCTCAACACTGGACACAGAGGCATTCAAACCACGCTCTTGAAACACCGCATTGAGATCATCTTTATTGCCGTCTTCATTCCAGGCCCAACCTGCACCCACAACAAAATAAACATCTTGTTTACTAAAAACATTGAACCGGGATTCGTTCGACGTGCCCTGATCAGCCATCAGCAGGTTTGATGTCAACGCTAGAACAGAAGCAACGATAACAGTCGCAATCTTTCGCGCTCTGGATTTCGCTCTTGCAAAAGCAAGAGCAAAGAAGGTTAGAAGAATAAACATAGGGTTCACGGCTCCACCACCACGCGTTTCAAAACCAGCGGCACTTGATGTTTGAACAGCTAAAGCACCTGGATCAATGACCGTACCATTGGCAACACCATCTCGATCATTTGGACCGCCATCCTCAAGCGTTAACTGAAGACATAAATGTCCTTCCGTTAGGCCTGGAGACCAGTCATCCGAAGCAGGAGGCGGACATACACCATCCGAACCAGCAGCTGATGCCAACTGATTAGAGCCATCTTCAACAAAATTCACCCACTGGTTATTACTGTTCAACTTACGGTAAACGGCATTTTCAGGAATGGCCAACTGTAATGGAAGCACGATAGAAACCGAGTCTCCTGCCTCAACGTCAGTGATTTCAAAGTCATACACTGCACCCACGAATTCAAACGCAATATCCTCACCCAGCTCAAGAATAGAAGCAGAGTCCAGAATCAGACCACCCGTTGTTCCGATTGAGGAAGCCAACCCTAGACGACAGCTAACGCCTGGTTCACATTCAGCCAGATAGGAAACCTGATTATCCTGAGTCAGAGGCAATACATTAGGCGCATCAATTGCATCAAGGTAGTCCGGAATACCATCCTGATCTGCGTCACCAAAACCTTCCGCATTATCAGCAATGCCATCACCATCCGAATCATCATTGGTTAGTACAGGTAAGTTGGAAACAACTTTAAGAATTAATTCAGCTTGAGTACTTTCAGATGGAGAACCACTATCCGTTACTTGGACACCAAGGCGATATACGCCTTCTGAAAGCTCAGCTGGTGAGAAAGTAAAGCTCGATGTCTGGTTGTCAGAATCCACAAGACCAGGACCGTCCCAAGTATAGGTAAAGGTGTCACTCGGATTTGGATCAAACACCGTCGCTGAAACAACCACATCGCCTGAAGACTGACCAATCAGCAGACCAGACACACCGTTCTGTGAGCTTAGCAGAGTCACTTCTGGCGGCAGATTACGATTCACAATGGTCATTGTCTGTTGATTAAACTGACTCGCATTGACACTGGCGTCTGCCCATTCCAACGTGATGGTTTCATCGCTCTCGTCCAACTGATCGTCCGTTACATTAAAGGTAATGACGCTTTCCGTTTCACCTGACTGGAAGGTAATTGACCCACTCACCAGGTTATGATCAGAAGCATCAGAGGTTCCGCCCACAATGTAATCCAGCGTTAGAGGATAGTCAGGTGCTAGACCGTTTAACCAAACCGTTGTCTCTACTGCACTGCCCTCAACCACGAAGCGATCCTGGTCAAAACTCACCAGAGGATTAACGCGTACTGTTTGACTCTGTTGAGTGACATTACCTAGACCGTCCGTAGCTTGCCAAGTCACACGATGTAAGCCTGGCTCGAAGAAGGTTTGATTCAATGTATTAACCACTTCAATAGAGTTACCAAACTGATCAATGCCCGAGGTTCCTGTTAATGTGACAGACGTTAATAGCCCTGTAGCATTAACTTCGATGTCAGCAGGCACAGTGAATACCGGACTGCCCGAGCCAGTGACACCAGCTACGACCAAGTCCACTTGATCCGAACCATCAGAGGCCGTCAAACGAACCGTTACTTCAGTTTGCGCCTGAGCTTGAGTTAACACGAAACTATCACTGGTTGCTCCAGCAATATCAGATCCATCAGCCAACCACTGATAGCTAACCGTTACCTGATCGTTGTCGTGATCAAAGGTCTGAACATTCTGAACAGTTAACGTCTCACCAAACACCGCCAGTCCAGAGATTTCAGGTTCAGAGACGAATTCAGGTGCATCATTTACCTTATCTGAAGTTGCAGAAACGGACGCACCCAGATTTCCTGTAGCATCTGTTAAAGCGATAGACGCCGTTAAAACACCATCTCTAAACTCTGACAAATCAAGAGAAGGTATTACGAAGGAAGAAGAAGCTACCTGACCTGAGCCAATAATATCCGTCCCGCCATTTGATCCAGAAATAGAGTAAGCATAGAAAGCACCTACCTCAGCAGAGGTAACGGACAATGCTGCGGACTGTTCATTAACTTTATTCCATGCAGTTTCACTAAATGCGATCTGATAACCCGATGGAGCCACCCCATCAACCTGAATAGCGGGAGACACTACAAGATCCACCGAATCTTTACCATCTGAGGCCGTCAGTCGAACGGTCAGCTCCCCTCCCCCTAACGCTTGAGTTAAAACCAAGTTATCAGCGGTCGCTCCGTCAATCTCAGCTCCGTCAGTCAACCACTGATAACTAAGAGTTACCTGATCGCTATCATGATCAAATGTTTGAACATTTAGGACGGTTAAGGTTTCTCCATACACCACCGAACCTGAAATCACAGGCGTTGAAACAAACTCAGGTGCATCATTTACCTTATCTGAAGTTGCAGAAACGGACGTGCCCTGATTTCCGGGGGCATCTGTCAGTGTAATAGAAGCAGTCAACACACCATCACCAAATCCAGACAAATCCAGACCAGCAATTGAGAAAGAGGAAGAAGAAACCACACCTGAACCGGTAAGATCAGTCCCACCATTCGACCCTGAGATTGAATAGGCATAGGAAGCGCCTACCTCAGCTGAGGTAACAGACAAAGCAGCAGACTGCTCGTTCTCTTTATTCCAGGCAGCTTCACTAAAGGCCACCAGATAGCCTGAAGGCACAACACCATCCACCAGAATGCCTGTTGTATCAGTCACATTATTGAGGTTCGTATCAACGTCATTACCACTAATATCTTCAATACCATTAGCATCCATCAGCAGGGAACCAATCGTGATGCCGTCAGTGTCCAACAGACCGGCACTGACCTGTACCTCGAAAGTTAAAGTATTGGTATTATTGCCTGATAGATAATCAGCATTTACCGTCTGCGAGCCAATGATCAGCTCCAGTTGCGGAACACCCGTTACATACACTTGATCATCAAAAGCGACCTGCGCCTGAAGGGTGTTACCCAGGATATACATGCCATCCGACGAAGCTGAAACAGAAGCTACAGCAGGTCTTACTGTATCTTTAGAAACAGTATCGGTAACTGTCGTCCCGACATTGCCTGTAGCATCAGTAAGACTCACAGAGAAAAGCAATTCCCCGTCATCAATGCCCGATACATCGATGCCGCTCACGACCTGGGTTGTGTCTGTAACCGTACCTGAAACAGATACCGATCCAGCCCCGCCCTGGTTATGAGTAATATTGACGGTATAGTCTGAACCTACTTCAGCAGAGCTGAAGCTGAAACGTGCATTAAGTTCATTCTCGGTATTGATGTAAGCTTGGTCAATCGACATGCCATAACCTGATGGTGCCGTAGCATCAATCAACGCACCGCGCGTATCGTTATTCACCAAGGTCAAAGTAGCTGCATTGTTGTTACTGTCTTCAATGGTCGCGCCATTAGCATCAAAGTTAGTTACGGAAATACCGTCCAGATCTTCATCGCCACCTGAAACCAGATAATCAAAGACCACGGTATCAGAGGTAGTCAAACCCGCATTATAGGTAGCAGTCGTAGCCACACCGCCTACCTCTATATCAAGTTGAGGTGATCCGCTGACCGTCACATCCTTATTAAAGAGAACACTGATATTGATGGTATCTCCGTCGGTATAGTTACCTGCAACAGCTGACACTGATGAGATTTCCGGCGTAACAGCTACAATATCAAGGCCTGAAGGAGAATCTAGACTATCAATAGAAAAGCCTAAGGTATAACTTCCAAAGGAATACCCAACAACGACCCCATTTGGATTAAGCTCAACCAAATCAATTTGATTATCTGACGAATGAAAATCATTTGCCTGAACGGTATAGATAAATCTCAGATAATTTGAAGCAAAGGAATCATAAGTCGCAGTTACATTTCCTGAATCCAAAGCAATTTCCAAGGTCGGGCTTCCGCCACTGGTATCCACCGAGTTAATGAAAGTATGCGAATTGTATAGATCAATAACCAGCTGATCTCCAATATCCATAGGCGCAGAACCTGAAGCGGTTGCACTGCGGAAATTATCATAAAGTACAGTATCGACAAGAACGCCTGAGGTAACACCCAAGTTGTTTAGCGTCAGATCAAAATCCACCCCAAACCCGCTTTGCAGTGTTCCGCCATTCAGATTAAGTGAAATCACCTGAATACCATCGTTATCAGACTCTGTGCCTGTCAGGGTATAACTGAATACCAGTTCAGAGCTTGATGAATCATCTAACTGATACTCTGCATCGTAGTTCGTGCCGCCAATATCAATGGTCAGTGTTGGTTCACCCGTCAACTGATAACTCTGATTCGTCACGACACTGAACCAAAGCGTAGAAGTATTACCGTAAGTTGTCGCACTTGGCACATCCACACGGCTGATGGCTGGTGTGGTCGTCGATTTGGCCACGACCTGAGAAACCGCCCTGCCCTTGTTACCGTTAACGTCCGTTAATTCAAGGGAATACAGCAATTCTCCATCATTCAACGAAGAAACATCTAGATTGGTAATTTGTTGCGAAGCACTCGTCACTGTACCTGTGAAATCAAGAGTGGTATTAACTTGGCCGTTGAACAGGGAAATAGACAACGCATAAGTTGCGCCAACTTCGGCATTGGACATAGTAATACTGGTTGACGTCTCATTACTGGTATCAATAAACGATTGGTCAACAGCGAGGCCATACCCCGCTGGAGCTCCGCCATCCACTAAAACACCAGAGCTATCGTCTACGCCATTGAGCGTCAGATCAGCGTTCAGATTATTCGAATTACGAATGGTACTACTCACATTACGAAGACCTGAGATAGTAATACCGTCAGTATCCACATCGGTGATGCCCACCGTATATTGGAAATTCAACTGATCTGTATTGCTTCCTGATTGGTAAGCAGCTTCCACAGAAGCACCACCTATATCCAGGATTAATTGAGGAATACCAGAAACGGTAACAGATTCATCAAAGGTCACAGTAAACTCAAGTACATCACCAAAACTGTACGTCATCGCCGCGGGTACACCGACCGAGAGAACCTTGGTTCCTCCATCCACCAGGACCTGAGTGGTATCGCCAACCGCCACTAGGCTTGCATCAATAGAATTACCATCAACATCTAAAATGGAAGCATTATTTAGAGAAAGGCTGTCGATACTAATACCGTCGGTATCATCAACACCTGTAACGACCTGATAGGTAAAGACTAATTCGGTCGTACCAGTTCCAGAGACATAATTGGCCGCAATGGTTTGTCCACCTACGTTCAGCATTAATTGGGGAATGCCAGTCACATTGACGATTTCATCAAACGTTACTTTAAAGGTCAGAGTATCACCAATCACGTAAGTCGTGGCTGTGGGTACAGAAACAGAAGTGATGGCGGGGATGCTACCATCAAGCACAATACCCGACATATCGACCACACCGTTTAACTCTAGTTCAGATACCTTCACATCCACGTCATAAATTGATGAAGAAGGAGAAACTTCTTTGATGGTTATACCGTTGGAATAATCCCCTTGCTGAACCGTATAGTTGAAAACTAATGCGGTTGAACCATCGCCAGAAAAATACGTCGCTTCTTTAACCTCTCCCTCAGAAGTTAAAAAGAGCAATTTACTTTGTGAGTTAGCGCTTAGAATATTCACTGCCTCATTAAAATTGACAGTAAAAGACAATGAATCACCCACACTGTAAGAGCCTGAAGAAGGCCCTGTAATACTGGTGATAAGTGGCGCACCAATTGGGCCGACCTTAATAGCGGAGTAGGTTGTAAAGCTTGCATCGGAAACAACCAACGGGTGATCAGAAAAGGTTATATCTTCACTACTTGTGAATGAAGAAACCGAGAGAGTACCGCCGTTAAAACTCAACGAATCAAGCGAAACACCATCGTTATCCAAATCACCATTTTGAACTTCGTAGGAAAACTTTAAGGCATCGTCAAATACTTCACCAGAAAGCTGATATTGAGTACTGCCTACAGTAATTTGTAGATCAGGCGTACCTTGTAACACCAAACCGTCCGTTCTACGCCAGCGCAAATAAATATCAATAATGTCGCCTTCATCGTATGAAGCATTTACCGGTGGGTTCGCTATAGAAACATCATTACCGTGATCTACTAATACCAGCGAAAGATCTGGTACAGCCGGTAGTGTTAAATCTGCATCGATATTTGAACCATTATAAATTCTGCCTGAATTACTACCTATATCCTGAATTTCTAGTTGATCAACGGCAATACCATCGAAATCAAAATCCTTGCTAGACAAGGTTCCAGTAAAGGTAAGCGTATTCGAACCTGAACCCGAGGTATATTGTGCCGCCAAAAAGCCTGAATCCAAGGTAAGGGCCAACCAGGGAAAACCACCATCTGTAGAAGCACTCACAAAAACCACTTCATCAAAGGTAACAGTGAAAGGTAAATTATCACCTGAGGTATAAGTGCCATCGGCAGGTACACTCATACTCAGAATAGAAGCTGCATTTGCCTGACCAGTAACAGCCAGCAGCAGAGACAGCCCCAAAGTATATAAATACTTATTTAAGCCATGTGGAAACACAAGAACGCTCCCCCGCCGAAGCGGTAATAAACAGTGTCAAAAATGAAATTAAAAACGCGTTAGTTAACCGCTTATTTCGCTAATAACAGCTGCTTAATTTCAGCCAGTTCTTGTCTTAATTCATTAATTTCGTTGTCTTTCTGTTTAAGTTGCTTGGAAAGCTCCTGAATGGAAGCCAAAGCTACACCACTCAAATCAACCGTTGCGATCTTATCTGAAACCCCACCGTTCAAACCAAATGCAGCCTGAAACTCTTCAGCAATCGGACCAATATGTTGTACGTCCGAACCGTTAGCCGTATAGAACCATTTCGGCATAGAAAGCGTGGAAACCGTCTCAAGCACTTCAGCAGTATCCACGTATTCAACAATTTGTTTGATATGAATACTGGAAGGCACAGTACCAATACAACTGGATACACCACCGTTGTTTGAACAAATAGTCCCTTCCGACGTTACATTACCGCCAGCTTCAATAACCAAAGAGTCGTTAGGCGCGCCCGCCGCCACGCGCAAAGGTAGCGTACTACCATTTGAAGCATCACGAAGGAAGAAGTTAGATTCGTTACCACCTAAATCCCAAGACTGAGAAGAAAAACCAGAAGACGTATCCTGATTTAGACGAATTGCCGGACTGTCACCCGCGACAACATGTACATCCATCAAAGGCGATGCAGTGCCAATACCTACCTTACTCGAACTATCAATATAAACTGAGTTATCAGCAGCCCCAGCTTCGACGGTAAACGGAGAAACGCCTCCATCAATATCATCGATTGAAAACTTGTTTAGTCCGCCATTGCTAGAATCATTAGCCGTTAATTGCCAATCACGCGTTGGAAATGAAGACGTGGTACTGGTATCCATGAAGCGAATTCGAGTGTTGTTTTCTTTTAGTCTTAATGTATCAAAACCAAAGGCTTCACCATTTACACAGTCTAAACCCACACACTGACTACCTTGCGTAATAGCATCATCCAAGACTACTGAGTCTGCATGTACAGAAACAGTTAATGAAGGCAACAACAAGGCTGAAAAAATTGAGTTTAATCGAAAGTTAGTCATAGTTACGCACTCCAAAATCAATCCGGTATTACTGACCTATTTCTTAAGTAAAGTCAGTTCTTATTCTTTTATATTTTTTTGTTGTAATACTTTTTCTGCATGGATATGAAAACGTCCGTCTTCAATCCTGCCTAGCACATTCTTTTTGGGTTTTAAATCGCTGTCTCTGCCATTATTCAGAGACTGCTTATAGTGATCTACTTTTGGCGTTGCGGTGACTTCTCCAAGTACCTCATAGAGATAAACGCCTTCAGGTAAAGGCGTTTTACTTTTATAGGTTTCAGAAGAGAACTCGACAAGAATACCGTCAGGCCCGTGAAGTCGGATGGTCTGATAACTGTCGGGTAATTCTTTGAAAAACAATTTATGATGCGTTCCTTCGACAGAGGCCGCATAAATAGAAGTACTTAGACTAAAAAGCACCGTACCTGTTATGGCACATAAATTCTTAATAAAGGGGGTCATATAAGCCTCTTTAAAATGAAATCAAACCAATCCTCTCAGAGCGAAGTCGATCCAGAGGAAGGCAGCTTAATACCTATTAAATTTTGGCAAATCATATCAGGGATACATCTAATGCCCTACGAGTTTAGGCTGTCGGACGTGTTTATTAGATGTGCTACACAATTTCAACAAACACTCGTTTAAGACTAACCAATTCACGATAAGACAACTCACCGTCCATCGGTTTTCACTAAGAAATTAGGTCTAATCTAATCCAAACAAGCGTCCCGGCATACGTTTTTTTCAAAGAAAACAATTACCTAATAAACCACCAGAATAATGACGATAGGTAAGAACATTATGTTGTTTCAATACATTTGAAATAACAAACTAATCTAACGTTCATTGAGAATTGGTGAATACTTGTATGGAAGGTGTCATAGAAGTTAGGAGGTAGATCCTATGGATACTCTGCGTTATTTAACACTAACCCAGTTTAAAATACTTGCAACTCTAATAATGGCTTTGTTTGCACTGAATAGCTCTGCTGGCAAGCCTACCGATGATGATGGAATTTACCTTGGAAACGGTTTCCCAAGCGGCCCTCATTTCAATCTAATCATTCATGGTAAGAAGCTAAGCTTTCAATGCCCTGATCCAGACTATTTCTTCCTAGTCGAAACAGATAACAACGGAGATGGTGATGAAGGCACACTAGTAGAAGAATGCGATGCTGAAGATATATGCTCCGTAACGACAACTCAGCATTATGGTAATTCCGTATTCACGCCAAGAGATGGCAGAAATGTACAGATCCAATTTGAATCTGGCCGAAAGGGTCCTAAATCCAATCCTGATTCCAGCACGTTAGAAGTCACTGACTGGTGCACGAAACCCTTTGATAACGATGCCGCAAACATCAGAATTCCAAAAGATCCTGACGGATATGCAGTCTATGCAAGGGTAACAGGCAAACCTACAGAAGGCAGTTTCTCAGTTTTCGGGCGTTCATTAACCCTAGTCGAAACAGAAACAGACGGTGAACTCTCAGATTTGCTCTTTCTCGGTGTCGTTACAGAAACAGGGGTATTTCTAGGGACCGAGCTGGAACCAGTAACCGCAACAGGAGGAAAAGGTAAGAACAAAGGTACAGAAATCACTTCTATCTTCGAGTTTACCGGACAAGTCTGCTACACCAGCGATCTAGATCCGGCATGTGCGGATGGAGGATGTTTTAGTCAATTTTACTGTTGTCCACCAGATGAATCCGCTTCTTGTGAAGTTGTACCACCTGATACCGACCCTCAGACCTACTGCCCTGCTCTTCATGACGGTAGCTGGTTACCGACTGAGTTTTTCTGTCATGAGTACGAAGACGACTGGATATTTAATATCGCGGATTTTGTTAATGTGTTGTTCGATGTTAAAAATGACGACACGTACAATATTCAGATACGTTTCTATCCTTTACCCCTTCAAAATTGAGGAAACGAAAGGTCTACTGCCTCTTAAGGAAAGCAGCCCAGGCTGCTTTCCTTACATTTATCCGAGTAACAAATACTAGCTCGGATAAATATCAGCTCACTTTTCCGTCTGGTCTGGCAGTCCACAGAAATGCCCCCTGCTTAACGAAGAACATGCCAAAGGCTAATGTCCAGCACATACCAGAATAAAACACAGCGCTAAGAGTGTGTTCGGGTAAAACCAAAGGCAGTAAAGAACGAAATAATATCCCAATCAATAAAATCAAGAAGGCAGAAACCATGGCTCTTGAGGGTACTAAGGGCCGCCCAGTATGCCCTAAG
>Ga0255772_10005846_pt1 | contig 11319 bp, 11 predicted proteins | sample 071ome_34_FD_179970 | JGI IMG/M metagenome (GOLD analysis project Ga0255772, IMG submission 179970) | Coastal salt marsh microbial communities from the Groves Creek Marsh, Skidaway Island, Georgia - 071411BT metaG (version 2) | ecosystem: Environmental > Aquatic > Marine > Intertidal zone >... | reverse complement strand
CGACGCGCGGCTTGAACAGCTTGCTCATCAGGCTCTTGGCTTGCGGGTTGCGCGGTTTCACGCTCGTGCTTTCTTGGCCTTGTTCCGCTTGGAGATAGCTGCTGCCTTCTTCTTTGCGTCAGCCTTGCTGCTTGCACCCCATGCCCGTAGAGACAGCAGGAGCCTAGTGGGCCTGCCCTTCGCATCACGCTCTGGTCCCTTCATGCCGCCCATCCGAGCAAGGAAACTGGCACGGCGCGGGTTGTCGCCCTTCTTCACGGGACGTTTCAGATTCATGCCCTGCTTCTTTGCAGAGCGACGGCCAGCCTCGTTCAAGCCACCCTTCGGGTTCTTGCCTGCCTTGCGCTGCCATGCCGGAGTCTTGGCCATTACTTTTTCTTCTTACGCATCTTGCTGGCCTTCTTGAGGTCAGCGCCAGTAATCTTCTTGCGAGGCTTGGCCATAGCCGCCAGCTTCTTTTGCTTCGGGGAATATTTAGAATAAGGCATCATTTCACCTTCCTGTACTTTCTGGTTTTGGCTGCGATTCGTTTTGGTTGCTTGCTAACTTGTTTTCCGGCTCTAGTAGCCTTCCTCTTCGCTCTCGTGGACGCCGCATATTCTTGGGGAGACAAGGCCTTAATGGCTCTAGACGGTAGATAGCGCTCCCCGGTTGCCTTCGGACCCTGCGTGGACGGCTTGCCACTCTTAGTCCTCCATTTCTGCTTTGTCCAAGCCTTGAGGCTGCGTTGTGATTTCTTCATCGCCATTATAATAACCGTTATAATCTACCCGCTGCATGCAACGCCAAAGCCAGTATCGAACCCAAGATGAACAGTCCAAGTATAAAGAAAAACGCTATGATTGCCACCTCTAGGTACTTCTTGCGTTTCTCTGCGGCAGCAATCTCTGCCTCGCGCCTGGCCACCCTAGCCTTAGCTTGGAACTTCTGCCAGTCATGCCAGAGCCCCGGCCTGCCAGCGTAAATCATGATGGTCTTTAGCTCGTCTTCCTGCTGCTTGATTTTCTCCAAGGCCATAAACTCTTCAAGGTCGGAGCCACCGCCCTTCTTCTGCGCCTTGGATTGCAGCTTCTCCTTCGCGCCAACAAATTCAGCAACAGCGCTAGCAGCATCGGCAATCTCCTTGCCATTCTGAATAGTGGCCTTTAGGACGCCAAAGGCGGCATTGGCTGCGGCGAGTTCGGCAAGCATCAGTACACCTTTGTCAGTCCCTTGGTTACGAGTTTCGGCAGGCAGTAGGATGTCACGTTGCCACCCTGCGCATGCAACTTCTGTGAATACCACAAACAGTCGTTGAGGTCAGCGAACATCATGTCCTTGCTTGCCAGCTTCTTGTCTGCCCCCATCCCTAAATACACAAACAAAACAAAGACATGCTGCAACTCAGTTGCGGTATCCACCGCCCGCTGCCTTGTACTGCTTGGCCAGCATCTGCGCCTTGCGGGCAGACCATTGGCCAGGCTTGCCACCCTTGCCACCAGCTTTGATTTTGGAGAAAAGTCTTTTGCGCATAGTGGGCTTGGTGTAGTTACCGGCCTCGTTTACGCGCGACTTACTTTTTGGCTTTGCCTTTGCTCTTCGGGTCATCCATCTCACCTATCTTGTTTACAAGGTTACTGATAGCTTTTGCGTCCTCTGGACGTTGCTTGACCCTCCCAAGCAAATAAGTGATGAGCATAGGAATGGCAAACACGGCCAGCCCTATAGCAATAACAAGTTCAAACGCATGAGCAAGAAGCTGGTCAAAGGCTACCAGCAAGGCTTGCCAAGGGTTCTGAACCTCGGCTATTTGTTCTGCGGTTACTGAATTTGTCTCCGGCGTTAGCGCCGCTGTGGTGACACCGCTTGCGACAGCCGCCCCACCAATAATGACAGGGTTGGCTGTGACGACCGCCGCCCCCATAGCACCGCCGCCAGCGCTGAACGTGCTGGCAAGCTCTGAGAAGTTGATGTTTTCACAGGCCGTGAGAACCAGTAGAGACACTGCGAAAACACTGGCCCTAATCACCGAAGCACCAGAGCGACAGTAGCGGCAACGACACAAAGTGTCGAGCCCATCAGCATCGCCTCAAGCCTCCACATCCGCTTGTCCAGCATGTCTAGTTTGTCGTTCACAAGCTCACGAAACATAGCGCATTCTTTCTCATGAGCTTCAAGCTGTGCCTGTGTATCCATGTCAGTACGACCTGTCCTCTAAGTACCCGTTAAAAACCAAACATCACGCAACACTCAGGTGGAAGGTTGCCGCTTGCTGCATGCGGCCCTCATCAGTGTAACTTATGGTCACGTCTGAAAGCGTTGAGTTTTGTATTATGTAACCAACACGGCTGGCGTCGTGCTTAATTTCTAAACCGCTTCTGCTAGTGGACTCGTAAAAATCAGCATCCCAACTCACTGTCCCAAAGGTCGCTGGACGTGGGTGACCAGCCCCACCGTTCGTTGTCTTTACGCCAAACACAATCACCGGTGCCGATGCGCCTGACGATGTGACGCTTTGTGTCTGATTGCTTAACGTCCCCGCAGTTGAGTCGTATATAAAACCATATGAAGACACAGATGTGATGGCCTCAGACGGCGTAAAAAATAAGATGGTATTCTGTTGAACCTCAGACTGCCCTGTAGTCACCGACCCGCTGGATATGTCTGTGGCGGTCATTATTTTATAGCTGAAGTCAAAACGAAACTCATCATAGGTATCGGTTGGTCCGGTTCCGATTAATGTCCATCCTGTGTTTAGGTTGGCAGAAGGAACTGTTAGGCTGGCAGCATTAATTCGCCTCTCGCACAAAATGGCTAGGTCTCCTGCGGAACCAGCAGACAGGCTAGTCGTAAGTGTCCTAGTGTCGTCTGTCGCACCCTCAGCGGCACCAGTTGTGTCTTCGTCATAGGTTCGAGCGTTGAAGCTCAATGTCAGCCCAGCCGCCGCTGCAAACTTGTGGCCTGATGCGATGATGCCTAATGCGCTGGTCATGACTCAGCCAAGTCACCAACAAGCTGCCAAGTGTCAGTTGCAATCTTGATGCACGACGCGGCAGAGTGTTGTGCGCGAAACTTCAGTGTCGGCGTCGAATTGACTGTCACTCCAGTGCCGCCAGCTACGGTTACTTGCCCCGCGCCAATCTGAATGAAGTCGATGCGCGTTCCTGTGGGATAGGCGACGGAAGAGTTAGGCGGAATGGTCAGAGTTATTGCAGATGCGTTGTTCAAGGTAACAAGTTGAGCAGCGTCCGATAGAACGGTTGTATATGTCGTCCCAGTTTGCGCGTTGATTGTCTGGTTTTGCAGCGCAACCGTGCCGGTTGCGTCAGGCAGGGTGATGGTGCGGTCCGCCGTTGCATCAGTAGCAGTGATAATGGTTTCGTGGGCATCAGCAGTCGCGCCTTCCAGCACAATGTTTGACTGCGTTAGTAGGTTGCCGGTTACGCCTATGCCGCCCGGCTCAATGCTATCAATTCCAATCTGCACATCTTCTGCGAAAGTTGACCAAGTGGCAGTTGAATAGCCGACATCGCCCGGGTCACTGGCATCTGCCACACCGGTTTTAAGAATGACATTGCCGTAAGTAACTCCGTTCTCATTGCCGTCAAAGTCAGCTTCGTCGAGATACAAAATTAGGCTGTTGGTCGCGTCTGCGACGTAAACCTGAATGGCCGCGCCAGCATACAAGCCGTTGGCGTCTGTGCTTGATTTAATACGGATGGCCGTAACAACATCAATGCCAAACGTGCTGTTGCCGATAACTTGTAGCCCTTCGTCCTGCCCAAACATAGATTGAGCGTAGAACGTAAACGCCTGATGTCGGCTTGACGTAAATTCAAGCAGAGTAAACTTGGCGTGGAACCTTTGGTTAGCATCCCCACTATCATCGCGCCCTTGAAACACTGCAATAGTGTGCCAGCCTACTGCAAGGTTGCTCGTCATAACCTGTCGGTCAACAACCTGAACCACGCCATCCCTGTCGGGCAGCCTTATGGACCTGTCCGCCGTAGGTGTGAGAGGGCTGAGATAGGTGCTAAAATCCCCATTATATGTGTACCAACCAAGAGCTTGGTCGTTCATAATCAGTAAATAACTTGCGTCAACAATTAGGCTAGTTGTGTTTGCTCCGTTTTTTAGACTTTGAAACTGAAACCTTCCGTCTTCGCTGCCATCAGTAACATCCGTTGAAATAGACAACAGCCGATTGTATGTCACTATCTCGTTGTTGTCGTTGTACTGCTGGAAGTAAAACTGTGTGCCAATGTCAAAATCAGCAATGTCGCCAGTGTCGTTGCTTCTAAAATAAAGAACTTGGTCGGCGTTGTTGCTTTCAACAATGATATTGTTTGCTTTGATGCGTGGGTAAGTGCCATCGCTGCGGATGGTCATGTCATCGCCAGCACCCACCTTGATGTAAGCGTTATCTGCTAACTCTAGCGCGCTGTCTGACTTGTCCCACACGACGTTGTAGTTGGCGCCAGTGAAGGTAACGTCGCCGGTAAACGTACCCCCTGCCTTTGGCATAGCCGCATCTGCTGTCGTGCCTTGTGCCGCAGTAGCGTAATCAGCGGGGTCGAATGACTTCACGTCAGCAAGGTTTGTCACCTCACTGTCCATCAAGGCACCAGCAGCCGTGACGTTGGCAGTGTTGATGTCGGACGTTAAAGCAACCGTGCCAGTCGCATCAGGCAGGGTGATGGTGCGTGCGGCTGTTGGCGTGGAGGGTGTAAGCGTTATATTATGAGACGTGCCACCCCACTGGCTCCAGACGATTTTGCTGTTATCTTGCAGCAAGTAAAAGTCCATCGGCGACACAGCAGCGGTATTGGTCAGACTACCGTCGTGCATCGTCCTGAAGTAAATCCAGCCGTCTTCTGTGCCGTCAGTTATGTCCCCTGTGGCTAAGTATATCTCAGCGTAGTCTGTTGCTTCACTGGCGCTGTTTTCGGCTGTGAACCTTATTGCGCTTTCTTTACCGAAATTGGTTGCATCCGCAGGGTCGTCTGAGACTAAGTTAATGACTGGCCCGTCGTTTTCAGTTGACGTAATCGTTACAACATCGCTGCTGTCTTTAAGAACAACCTCGCCAGTTGCGTCGGGGAGAGTGATGGTGCGGTCGGCTGTCGGGTCGGCGGCGTATACTTCAGTTTCAAAATCATTGTTGGTGCTGCCTTCAAACCGTAGATGCGGATTAGAATAAAGACCGCCGCCAGCTAAATAAAGACGTCCGTATACAGCCGTCGTGCCAAAGGAGTGCTGCATATGCTCAACAGCACTGCCGTTGACTGTTGTGTAAAATCTAGTCGCGCCATCTTCAGTTCCATCTGTCACATCAAACATGTCGCCACGAATGTAGGCGTACTCTTGTTTGTTGCCTCCGCTATCATTGCCGCTGAAATACAGTGAGCCTATGTCATCAAAATCTGCGGGGCTTGCGCTGTTGCGGTACAGGTGTAAAGAGGGACCAACGCTGCTTCCGTCATCCGTTGAGATGATGTCTATGCCATCAGCGGTTGTCTCCAGTTTCTTGGCATTGTCGTAGTAAAGTTCGACTGCGCCGTTTTCAATGGCTTTTAGCATTAGTTCAGTAACGGCGCTATTCCACATCTGAACATTAGAGCCTGTTAATCTTAAAGCACCTGTGCCTGTATCTCTGACGTAGCTGTGATTGGTATCGTGATAAATTTGCAAATCATCACTCGGAGAGCCAAATTTAAGGCGGTTAACCTCAATGCCAGTGCTGTCTGGGAACTCGATATTGTTACCATTCGTGTCCAGTACACCACCAAGTTGAGGAGTAGTGTCTTCAACGACATTAGAAATGCCCCCACCACCAGAAACAGTGGTGAACGAAAGACCGCCAGACCCGTTTGTTGTGAGGACCTGACCGCTCGTCCCGTCAGTGATGTTCGCTGTCGGGGTGGTGCTGAAGATTGCAGCCCCGGCAGCATTTACGTTTGTGGCGTCAGTCACGTCAGCCAACGCCTCAATCCCATCCAGCTTGGCCCCATCAACAGACAAGTCACGGCCGTCAACAGTCTCCGTTCCTGACATGACAATGTTGCCGGTCATCGTCCCGCCCGCGAGAGGCAGCTTCGTGGCTATGCTGTTAGTGACCGTGGTGCTGAAGTTTGCGTCATCACCAAGTGCAGCAGCCAACTCATTCAGCGTGTCGAGCGTCGCTGGTGCGCTGTCAACCAAGTTAGCTACGGCGCTGTCTGTGTAGCCGGTGTAGTAGCTGCCCTCTTGGCCATCCAACAGGTCTGCATCAAGGCCAGACGCTGCGCCATCCACGGTTTTGATTTCGGTCAGGATTTCAGCGGCAGTCTGGTCAGCCGTTGCGCCAGTCTCAACACCGTCGAGCTTTGTCTTGTCAGCAGCGGACATAAGGCCAGAGGTTGATGTCGTCGCCTCAGAATACTGCGTGTCAGTGTCTGTGGCCGAAATCGTGCCGTCACCGGCAATAGTGACGTTGGTCCCCGCTGTGAGGGCCGCGACGACGTTGGCCGTGTCTGTTACGTCTGCGCCTGCCTCAATACCTTCAAGCCTCACTTTGTCAGCATCAGTAAACACATTGCTGTCACTAGCGCTATCTACTAACGCCCTAATCTCAGCCGCTGTCTGGTCATCCGTAGCGTTAGCGTCGATGCCATTTAGCTTTGTTTTGTCTGCTGCCGACAAAAGCCCCGGCGAAGTTGTCGTGGCCGCTGGTATTCTGGCATCGTCAATGGTGCCAGTAAGCTGGGACGCGTCTATAGTTTTGTTGGTTAGTGTGCCAGTGCCGCTAAGTGTGACAACCGTTGAGTCGATGCTTAACTCTACATCCCCAGCCGAACCGCCGCCGGTCAGCCCTGTGCCAGCCGTGATAGACAAAATGTCACTGACCGGCACAGCCGAAACCTGAGAGTCTACATAGTTTTTGACGGCAGCGCTGGTTGGCAGAGTTGTGTCATTGTCAAAAGTCGCAATACCCTCAGACTCTGTTACAACGGCGCTGTCTTTGAAATTGTCAACTTCAAGGTTGCTGATTGAGTTGTTGTCAGCGTTAATGCTTTTGTTGGTAAGTGTTTGCGCAGATGACGAAAGCACCACATCAGTCGCAGTTGCCCCGGCCTCTGGCGCACCTGTGGTGGCGTTAAATGACAGGTATTTACCCTTCATGTCTTCGTTGTCAGGCAAAACCGACAAGGAACTGTCAATGCTGCTGCCAACCGCGCCCGTGTCAGCCTCCGGCCTTTGGATTGTTTTGTTTAGTTGGTCTTCAATCCGCTGGACATGAAACGTCAGCTTGTCCAAAGCGTCTTCGTGAGATTCGGCAGGGAACGCGCCGCCCGGGACATAGTTCGTTTCTTGGCTTACAGCAGGAACGCGAATAATAATGACGCTCTCGCCCGTCTGCGGGCGATAATCAGTGGTGCTGTAATTTTCATCGGAAGGGTTGTTAGTGTCATACTTGAACGTGACGTTGCCGCCGTTAGGGTCATCAACACCCGACAGGATATATGCAGTGTTTAAACCTTCCCCGCCGACATGCGTGTCAGGGTCATAGCTGCCGCTGCGGGCTGCATCACTGGCAATATATGTTGCGCCAGTTGTATTATTTCTAATTAAAACAAGCAGTTCTGTGTTTTGAAAGACACGAAACGTGTATGCAAAGACATGCGTTGTGCCGTCGCCGGAGTACAGCTTGTAAGTGTCGGACCCGCTTGTAACCGTCATTCTGTGTATTCCGCAATCGGGTCGAAATCACCAGCAACTGATTTAGTCATGTTCGCCTCTAAGTCTTGATGATGTAGTTGAGGATGATGGTCGGTTGCACGTTGTTGTGAGCGCTGCCAGAGCCAGCGGCTTCGGTGGAGCCACTGATGAACGAATCAAGCGCACTCCCACTTAATGTTTCACGCTTGACTGCGGTGTTTGAGCCACTAGTACTAAATGTGGTTGATATCTTGGCGTTGCTGCCAAGGGTGTGGCTGTGGCTTGGCATCTGCGACGTGGTCAGGGTGTGCGTCTCTGCGCCGCCAGTGGCACCCAGAGTGTCACCGTTCAAACCGCCGGATTGATTTGTCAGCCGGTTGGCGGATGAGCCACCCATATCGTCCTGACCGGCGATGGTGCGGCCGCGTAGGTCTGGAAGGTTGAAGGTGGTTGAGCCGTCACCAGACCCGTAGGTCGTGCTAATTGCAGTAAACAAGTCGGCATAGGTTGTTCGAGACACTGCCTGACCGTATGCCAGCAGCCACCCGGTTGGGGCAGATGTGCCGGCGAATGGCATCACCATGCCAGCAGAAAATGCTGCATCTGACGAGAGTTTAGCAGCGGTGACGGCGCTGTCAGCAATCTGTGCTGTGCCTACAGCGTTGTCTGCAATCTGTGCAGAGCCTACCGCGTCATCCGCAATCTGGGCAGAACCTACCGCGTCATCCGCAATCTGTGCTTGCCCAACCGCATCATCTGCAATCTTGGCCTGTGTAACCGCATCGTCTGTAATTTTAGCTGTGGTTACAGCGGTAGATGCAAGTTTTGCAGTTGTAACTGCGCCATCCACCAAGTTGCCAGTGTCAATCGCGCCGGGGGCGGTGCCTGTGCTGGATAAAACTGCGACTTCTCCGCTTGCACCAAAGCCAAGGAACTTGTTGGCACGGGTCACGGAGTCAGGGATTGTCGTGCTTGCGGTGTCCGTCTCAGGAAAGACGACGGCGCGGTCAAACACCTCTTGCTGTTGCTGCGCGATGAACGTCAGCCGGTCCAAGGCATCCTCGTGGGCAGCGGCCGGGAACGGGTCGTTGGCCACATAATCAGTGGATTGTGTCAGGGTCAAACTACGTTTGATGACAAGGGTCTCGCCGCTAGCAGGCGCAGTAACCATAGTAACGGCACCACCGCCCGCATTGCCAGCGCCCGACACAGTGTAGTCTGTCGTCAGAGTCTTGGTTGACTCAGCGCCAGTCGCGTCGGTACGCACAATAACCGTCAGGTCTGCGTCTGCGAAGATTTTGAAAGTATAAGCAAAAACAGTGGTGCTGTTGTCACCACTGTAGCTTACCTTGGTTGTTGAGCTGCTGACTGTCATGCGTCACTCCTTGGGTACTTTATACCTTAACTAGCTGCCTACAGCAAACTCGCTCGGCGGAAGGTAAAACTCACTGCCGGTCTCTCGCTCAATACGCCTTTCCAAGCGGCGCATGTAGCCTGGATTCATCATTTCTGAGATGCCATGCAGGAACATATAGTCTATGCCCATCTTGAGGTAAAACAGGTTTGCGCCAGGCAAGTTCCTGAAAGCAAAATTGACCGCCCTTTCACCCGCCTTGTCTATGTCGCCCGACATCATGCTGCCGTAGATACGAGCCACATCGTCCAGAGTACCGAATGTTGGCCCGGCCAGCGTTTGCGTAAGAGATTGGCCATAACGGTTGTACTCACCAAACAGGAAGTCGCCATAAATACCGGCTCCGCCGCCTGCGACAAATGCCTCTGTAAAGCTCTTGAGTGCGCGTTCCCGTGTCAGAACCTCTCTTGGCTCCCTGCCTTTCAAGATGTCCTTTGTGGCGTTGGCTATATAACCCATAGCCGTAGTGCCAACCATAAGCTGCGCAATGCCTATTGCGCCAGACCGGCCCACAGCCTTCTGGCCATAATACTGACGCTGCAAGCCTTTGGTCACAAAAGTGATGGGGAATGACTTGAACTGCATAATCATGCGTATGGCTTCACCGACAGGTGTGCCGCGCTTTGTGCCTTGGTTCATGATGGCACGTTCCCGTGCGCCGGGCGTAGGCACAGCCGCATCCGCGCTGTCTGCGTAGTAAGCTGCAATCCTTGTACGCAAATCATCCCGAAACTGCTGTCGCATCTCTGGTGTTATGTTTGTCCGCTGGAACCTCACCGATGCCGCAGCATCCAAGGCTGCGTCGTCAATCTCATCCACCATTGATGGGAACACATACTCGCGCCCGTCTGGGCCTTGGCGGTCTACACCACGGAACAACGCCAGTTCCTGCGCGTTTATGTCGTACAGTTCAAGCGTTTTGCGAAGCTCAATAGGCAAGTCATCAAACCTTTTGCCCACGTTCTTGGCCAGGTCCGCTGCAAGTATTTTGGCAACGCCGTCTTTCTGGGCGCTGTTCCAAAACTGCATGCCGTTCAGCTTAAAATAGGTTTGTTGCGCCTTCGTCATCTTGCCCGGCAACTGGTCGTCAGCCGCAAACCTCGAATGTACGCTGCCAAGGAACGTGTCAACGCCTGTGCCAAGGTAATACGAAAACTCGCGCTTTTGCGTATCCGTGAACCCGCGCATCACATCAAGGATGGCTTCGTTATAAGACTCGAAGAAGCTGCGGCCAGTCTCCCGCTGCAACAAGGTGGCTTTGGACGCAATGTCCGAGAATGAAGAAATTGTGGCAAACCCCAGTTTGGACATATTCTGTAGCGCCCTGACTGATGCGGCGGTCGCCGTCATGTCGAGGCCAAGCACCTTCTTCTGTGCAGCGCCGACGGCCCTTGTTGTGCCATCCAACTCCTTGAGTGCATTGCGTAGCCGCCGAGCGCCACGGTCAGTGATGTCATCACGGCCACGGATAATCGTCTCAAGCATGGCTTCCGGGTTTGTGCCTAGAACCTCCATCAGCGCGATAGACTCAGCGTCATTGGATATGCCGTCAAGGACAGAGTTTATGAGGTTTTTGCCAGAATACTTGTTGGCGTACTGGTAGCTGGACTTGCCGTCTCTAAAGTGCAGGACGCGAGAACCGCTAAGTTTCTTGGCCAAGTTGGCCGGGCCTTTGAACGCGGTCAGTGGGTCAACCTTGCCGTCTTCACCAGTCACAGACGACGTTTTCTGGAAGTTGCCGCTCTCGAGGTGGTTGTAGGCTTCACGCAAGAAAGCCTTGCGCCCGGCTTCACCACCCCGCACCCCGTCAAAAGTCTTTTCTACATCCAGCAAAGGAACGATGTCGTTGTACCATTGGTCGAACCCTGCATCGCGCAGGCGGTTCGGGTCATGTCGCTGACGGACAACATAGCTTGCCAACTCGCCAATATTCGCGCCGTTTCTGTTCTTGCGGTCGAGGAGGTTCTTCTGAACACGCTGGATAGCTTCCGCAATCTGCCGTGCCTCTGCGTTGCCCGACGTGCCAAACCCGTCGAATAGTTCCTTGTAAATCATCTCATCAAGCTGCGAGGACTGGAACAAGCCCACAAGGTCGTTCTTCTGCAACTCTGCAAGCAGCAGGCCCGCGCCGTCGTTCTGGATGCCCTGCCGCCTCGCGTCGATGCTCATCCGGCCACCCTTGTAGTTCTTTACCGAGCCAACAAGAATGTCGAGCAAGGCGTCGTCAG
>Ga0255772_10005832_pt1 | contig 11332 bp, 11 predicted proteins | sample 071ome_34_FD_179970 | JGI IMG/M metagenome (GOLD analysis project Ga0255772, IMG submission 179970) | Coastal salt marsh microbial communities from the Groves Creek Marsh, Skidaway Island, Georgia - 071411BT metaG (version 2) | ecosystem: Environmental > Aquatic > Marine > Intertidal zone >... | reverse complement strand
CTGCACAGTCTTTGTTATAGTCCGGCAATACTTGTAATCTTGCTAGACCTAGTTCAGCTGTTTCTGGTGTCATAAAATAATGCCAGCCAGCAAAAGTTATTTTATCTAATTCGTATGGCACTTTCATATTTCTGCCATCGTGTACCGCTAACTGTGCCCATTCATAAAATTCTGGATCGTCAGTTAATATCATACCGCCACGGACTGTACTTAGTATCTTTTTAAATTGAAAACTTAAACACTGATACTTGCCTTTCATATAACAACCCTTGTGCAGCCTAGGCGCACTATCAACAACACGAGTACCTCCTATATCATATGCACCTTCCCATTTGATATCTTCAAAAGTGATGCTTAAACCTAAGTGTTTACACTGCATAGCGACACTTACATAGGTATTCTTAGGAAGCACTACATGTTGTATGTTGTCTTTTTGTTTTTGGTAGTAAAGACTTAGATATAGTGCATGAGTACAACAATCAGTAGCAACAGCATAAGGTGCTCCTGTGTATTTTGCTATTTGTTTTTCAAATTCATGCACTAAGTCAAACGGATTCATTCACAAGATGCCTTTACTATATGACTATTATACAACACATATTCAATATTGTCTACACTATTACTAATATTACCAACAGGAATTCTACCAATATTATGTCTAGTAGGTTCTACAGGCAAATATTTTAAAAACTCAGGACTATTATATAAGTCTGGCCAATTGTTGAGAGGATCAAATTCAAATGCTACAGGAATAGTATCTCCTAGCGGCTGCATTTCTTCGTATAACGGATTGTCATTGTCTCTGTATGCTTCTCTGTAGTCTTTGCCTAATATACGCTTTGCAACATACACATCATACTTGTCAAGTGTCATTAGGTCTAACCATTCATCTGTTAATGGAAGTCTGTGTTGTCTATCATTTTGTAAAGGCTGATCCCAATAGATATATCTACAACTTTCTGGCAATGGGTTTGTTCCTGCAGGCAACAGTGTTTCGCATTGATGACACAAACTGTTTAATCTACCAATATATCCAACATCAAACGCATAGTCTGAATAATTTTGATTCATATGTTTAGACTTAACTAAATCAACACACCAATGATGCATTGTGTTCATTAGTTCTTGAATAGCAGTATAGTCTTCATAGTCAACGATTGAAAACTGCGGTCCTTTATAATGTTCGACACCTTGTAATAATTCTTCAAACAAGTTAGTAAATTGCTGTTTATCAAAAAAATTACTTCTGTTATCTAGTCTAGATATTTCTGTTTCGCCAACAGGCACACTGCAAAAATGTTCAACCCATTTGTGAACAAGTGGGTTATCTACAACAGCAATATCAATTTCTTGACCAGTGTCAAGATATAATTTCATTTCCATTTTCGTCTACTTTCACTATTGGAGGATTACTATCGTTCCATCGTTTTGTTAATAAACTAACAAATTTAAAATCTGTTAGTGCAATAAAAGTATGTGCAGTACCAATTGGGATACGTATACTGTCGCCTACTTCTAGTACATGCTCGTGTATTTCGTCTGTGTATTCTTTGAACAAACATGTACCTTCTACAATTGTCATATACTCATTGAAGTGCGGATGATAATGATATCCTCGAGCATCACCTTTTTTAGTAATCATTAAGTTCCATTCAACAATGTTTTCATCTGGGTAATAACTACGAATAATACCTCTATGATCTTCAAATACATCAGGTGTTAGCAGTGTGCAGTTTTTCATAACCTCATACCTTTAAAAACTGTTTTTTTAAATTTATTATTTTGTCGATCCATTGTAGCAAATAAATCAAAATCTAAACCATGTGTGTTACAAAAATGCTGTAGTGCAATAACGTCTTTTGGTAAACAAGCGCCTGCATAACCACGTAACTCTGGCTTTACATCCAAATACTCATCTGGTACATTACCTTGTGCTAAAAATGCACTTTTAACTGTGTCATAGTTTGCACCAAGTTGTGTAGTCATTTCATAAAATACATTTGCAAAAACAACACGAAGTGCGTTAAAACTATTATGATAGTATTTTGTAAACTCTGCTTCGGTTGGACTTGTTCTCATAATTTGTTTTGGCAAGTCTCCGTGACTACGTTGCACTAGATAGTAGTGATTTACATTTTCTGTTCCTACTAACAAAAGTCTATGATCAAATACAAAATCATATTCTGCACTACGTTCTTTTAAAAACTCAGGAACAAAAACAATTGTGTCGCCAAATGTATCTATTAGTTTTTGTGTTGTACCAGGTGTAACTGTACTTTTAATTGCAATTACGCCTGTGTAATTTTTATCTATTAAACTAGCAACTACACCAGTGACAATATCTGTATTGCATTCACCTGATTCGTTGCTTGGTGTAGGAACACAAACATATACAATTTCTGTATCTAAAACCTGTTCAATACTAGTGTTTAGTATTATATCGTGTACACTAATACTGTAACCAAGTCTTTCAAAACCTGCACGACATGCTTTGCCTACTACACCTAAACCTACTATCCCTATTTTCATTTTATGTGATACCCCGCATTTACGTTTATCATTGTTAATTTTTGTTGCAAGTATTCATCTACAGATGCTGCTAAATTTGGAAAGTGACCGTAGTCGTCTACAATTAAACAGCCAGACGACACCAGTCTTGGATACATATGTTTAAATATCCACTCGGTTGGTTTAACCAAGTCTACATCAACTCTAAGCATTGCAATTTGTTCTGGAATTGTTTGTGGTATTGTATCTTCCACTAGACCTTCAACATATTCTATTTTACCTGGATATTCAATTGAATTCATATTAAGTTGTACGTCATATAAACTAGTGTAACACCAAGAACTTTTTCCATCTTCGTCAAGTCTATTTTCTTCAAAAAATAAATCTCTTAGAGATCCGTAATCAACGTTGTTGTCTATTGCATCTGGTACTGGTATGCCGTCATATGTATCGTACATCCATATTGTTCTCGGCTGATTATAGTGCTTCATTACTTCAGCCATAATCATACAGCTACCGCCCATCCAAACTCCACACTCAACAAAGTCGCCAGGAATGTTGTTTACTATAATCGATTCTGTTGCATCAATTAAATGTATGATAGGTTCAAACCAAGAAGCAGTATAGGGTGTTGCTTCGTATGCTATTTGTTTTTTCCAGTCTGGAATATCAAGCTGATCAATTTCATCTTTATAGCGATAACTAATTTCTTTAGTTCCGTAACGATATCTATGACTTATTCTTTTCATTGTTTCCACTTTACACTACACCCAAAACTAGGGTTTGGCTCCCATGTAATAGGTTTGTTTACTAGTGTTAAATCTAGTGCATGTCGTAAACTACTGCCTGTTGGCATTAAGTCATTACTAGTATGGCTTGGATCTAGCTCTCCGTGATACACAATAATACCATCTGCGTCTACTACATAAAACTCAGGCGTACAGACTGCTCCGTATGCACGAGCTATTTCTTGACTGCCATCAAAAATATAAGGACACTGCAAATCCCACCGCTCCAAGAAATCAGGCATTAGTTCAGGTGCATCTTCAGGATGGCTATCTTCTGTAGTTGGACTTGCATCGTTGCTGTTAATAGCAAATATCTTAACACGGTCTTTGTAGTCTTTTACAAGTTGGCTAATTTGAGGCATTCTAAATAACACATAAGGACAATGATTACAAATAATCATTACTAAGTTTACATGACCAGGTTCTGCTGGATAAAAGGCTTGTTTGCCAATCATACTGCCGCTTGTTTTTAGTACCATTATTTTCTACTTTCGATTACGCTGTATAAACCAGACGCTAGTGCAGTATAGTTAAATTCTGGCACTAGTTGTTTTAGTTTTGTAATATCAGGAGCACGTCTTGGAGTGCTGCCTAAAGGACTTTCTTTTAATTGTAAATCATCAGAGGACATATTCATCAAGTCTAATATAATATGTGCTACATCAAGTATTGATATTTCTTGATCTGATCCAATGTTAATAATTTCGTTTTTTGTTTTATAAACACTCTTGACAAGTTTACATGCATCGTCTATATAGCAAAAGCTACGAGTATCTTTATATCCGTATAGTACACTGTCACCAGTACTAAGTCTATCAATGAATTCTGGAATAAAATGATTCTCTTGTCCTGGTCCGTAGATATTATGAAAACGTATAATAGTATAGGTATTATTATGTTGTACACTATGACTAATAACAGCACTTTCCATTGCAATCTTACCAGCTGCATAGCACCAACGTGGATTAGTAATGTCGTCAATTGTTAGTGCAACTTGTTCTGGAGTCGGAACACTTGCCCAGCCGTTATTGACTGTACCTGCATATTCTTCGCTTGATCCTGCATATACAAAATGTGCATTTGGATAACGTTTAAGCAAGTTCATAGTAGGAGTAACAATGCTATCAATAACACTAAAAGGTGTACTGTAAAAGTTTTTTGTACTGTTAAATGCTGCTAAGTGTATAACTGTATCAATATCATCCGGCAATACATCTACAAACTTTTTGTTAGACAAGTCTCCGTTGTAGTCACAGCCTGCACGATCTACAGTAACACATTCAAACTCTTTTTGTAAATGGCTTCCTATAAAACCATTTGCTCCTGTTAACAATATCATGCTTACTCCATTAAATACTATGTTTATTTATTGTGTAATTTTTGTTAAGATTTCTTTAAATCTATATCCTTGATCTTGTTTAAAAGTTGTTATTAAATGATTCCAGTTGTACAAATTTTGTTCATGTACACGTTCTAATATCTCTGGAGTTTTTTCTAAGTTAATAACTTGTAATAGACTTTCTCTACATTTAAAAAGTCTGTCTATCATCAAGGGTTCGTTATCATAATCTTCACTAAACAACCAGTCCCACGTTTTGAATCCCCAATCGTTTAGCTGTTTAACAATACCTTGTTGCCCTACCCATATGCAAGGTTGTTGATATACAAACGCTCTAAACGTAGCTTCACTAATAAAAAGAGCATTGCTTTGAATATCTGTTTCTGTAATTACACTAGCAAAACTTGCGTTGTACCACGGCAAACTGCTAAGAGTAGTGTCAGCACCAGCACACCAATTACTATTGTGATCTGCTACGTCTAGTATATAAGGGACTTCTATACCTACATCAGCTAAATCATGCCACATGTTTTTGATTTGTTCATCTGACCATGGCGTGCTTGTCATGTGTGTTTGATGTTGTTTCATTATTGCAATAAATGCACGAGCTTTGTCTAAAAAACTCCAACCATGCACTCTGTCTGCAATGCTAAGAAATCCGCCTGGATGTTGCATTAGCCAAGGTTTATCTTTTAGCAACCAAGTCCAAAAAACTCTACCCGGTTTCATATAACGCTGTAAACAAATAAACTGTGCAACAAAATGTCGTTGTGTAATAGGCTTTAATGTCCAATCTTCCGGAGCAATTTCAGATTGAACTTGTCTAGAAATGTCATTGCCGTAACAGGTAAATCCAAATGCTCTAATAGATTTGCTTTTTTGTCTTTGCTGTACACGAAGATCGCCACTTACCCAAACAACATTATTATGAGGTATGTTGTTTTGATTACAAAAATCTTCAAGTGTTAAATCAAAATCGTGACAGTGTTCGATTGGATAAACATCGCCCGGGTTAGTGCTTTCTTGCATTGTGCTAAACACAATTCTAGCTCTTCCTGATTGCACATCACGGATAACGTGTTCAGGTATGTATGGAAGTATGTTACCAGCAATAGCAGGATGGGTGTCAGGATTATTATTAATTTCACACCAGTGTATATAAACACCAGTATCGTGTTGTTCTAAGTTATAAACTTTTAATAATTCTAATAGTAAAGGATCTTGCCAATGTTCATTACGATCAACTTGTGGAATCATCCCAATAATTTTCCCAAATATAATTTAGCTCTGGAAACGTTGCTCTAGTGTCTTCGTTACGCAATGCATCTAATATCTGTGTATGCTTACACAGTTCAACAAGTTCTTTTTCATCACACTTTTTACTATTCATCCATTTGATAGCAGTGTGTATTGTGCCGTACACAGGGCTTGTTTCGTTTACATGTAGCCAATCTAAGTGGCTTAGCCATATGCTTTCAACTTCTTCTTTCATATGATCTGGCAGGTTTTGTACATTATAGAAACTAGGGTTTTGTAAAATATTCCAAAACATTCCCCATCTGTTAACCCAATTATTTTCAATCCATTGCTTGTTAAGTTCACAAACTGTGTAAGCATTTAGTATTTGAATTGTAGGACTAATACCTACTTTTACATGCGGAGTTTTTTCTGTAATCAATGTCATGTGGTCTTGAATTTCGCTCCACACAGTTTCTTTTCTAATGTTCTCTGCACGTTTACCATATGTATCAATACTTCCAGCACAATAAACATTAGTGAAGTGCTTCCACATATCAACAACGTGTGTGCGTTTATATTTCATAATACTAAGGTTAGTACTGTATCTAATATGTACATCAGTTAACCCAAGCTCAATTAGTTTATTAAGAATTGTATAATGTTCTTCCATAAACAACGGCTCGCCGCCTGCAAAATAAATTTCTTGTACATAAGGTAGATATTCTTCTAATCTGTCTAACAGTGTTTTACTGTCTTGCACACCATGAATAATAGCCTGATCTATTTCAGTATCATAATTATGAATATCGTGATCTTTAGACAAACGTTTAGCATCTGCATACCAATTACTACTACTAAAGTGTCCACACATTTTACAGCGCATATTACAAATGTTACTAAAACGAATATCCAAGTACACAGGTTTTGCTTTTGCTGCACTACCATCTTTTGTTGTGCTTAGTACCATTGGCTTGCTTACTTCATGAAACTTTGTAATTGCATCATGACGCAAACTAAATCCACTCTCGTCTTCTTTTAAATAACATGTTTTACAGTGTGGTACTTTTTTATCTTGGATCAGTGCTTTGCGAAGTTTGTTAATTTCCTTGCCATGCCAGATTTCATCAAACGTATCTTTGTTAATGTCTCCTATTGGCAATTTCCAATCTCCAACACAACAAGGCATCACTTGTCCAGTAGCTGCTACATGCAAATGACTCCATAACAATGGACAGTAGCTTTTTGTTGCTGCTATCATTTCTGTTGTTGATAAATTGTCGTTTATTAGTTTTTTGATATCTGTCATTGCTCGCTCATTAGTTTTTTAAAGTCTTTTGTACATTGCTTGTATAAATCTTCATATTCAGGAAATGTCTTTAAGAAATTGGTATTACGTCTTTTGTCCATTTCGTTTATAAAGATATAAAAGTTTGCACGCCAACATTCTATTAGTTCATCACAGTTTTCTTTTTCTCTGTGTGCATAATAAGCATAGTCAACAACTCTTCCCATCTTTTCTGCTTCAAAGTCATAAAAGTTTTTATTGTCTGGACCAGATGTTAAGTTACTCATCATAAAGTCATACTGTTCCCATAGCATAGGCAACGACTGTGTTCTATCAGGAATAGGAACACCCAAGTGAACTGGCCATGTTACAGGACTAATATCTAAGTGTAACGCACAAGGCTTGTTACCTCGTTCCCATTTATCTATCAGTTTGTTTTCTACAAAGAAATCAGCATAGTTTGTAAAACGTCCATTGTACTTATTATATTTTTGTTTTAGTGCATGAACTTCTTTAAGAAACTTTCCATAACTAGGTATGCTTAAAAAAGTATACGCTGTCATGATAGTATTGTCTACTGTAGGATGTTCTTCTACTAGTTGCATCAAACGTTCCCAAAGCAAATTAAAATCTAGTCCAGTTCGAATATACTCAGCTTGTTTACCCCATCCGTCTAAACTAGTGTACAGTGTAATTTTTTTAACAATGTTATTATCTTCGTTACGCTTTACAAAGTCTAAGAACTTTTGCCAATTTTGTTCTGGAGCATTTAGATTTGTATTCATGCTAAGTTCTAAATCAGGAATTGGATTAGTTTCAATTTCTGTTAATAGCTTAAAAGTATCTTTAGCCATCAATGGCTCGCCACCTGTAACTCTAAGATTCTTAATTTCTTTTCTTAATTCAGGCCACCATTGCCAAAACGCATTTACATACGGATTAAAGTCTCTGTTCTTATAAGGCAGTTCTCCTACGTGTCTTGCCCATTCCAAACTATGATAAGTCCATTGACGCTTGTTGTTTGCATCATCAAACAAAATAATAGGAGATTCTGTTTCTTGCTCTTGAACCCATGCAGAACTAAACGTAGGACTACAATAAGTACACTTCAAATTACATGCGTTACTAAAACTAACTTCTAAGTAACTTGGAATGTGTTTTTCACCTAACCCGCTTTTTTTAATTTTATCAAATCTGTCGCTAAACAAGTTTGCACTTTTGAGATATCTATCAGTAATAGTATCCGGGTTAGCATCTTCCATTTTATAGCAATAGTTACAAGGACTAGGACGTTCTCCATTAAGCATTGCTTGTCTTTGTTCTAGTTTTTGTTTACTGTTATGAATAGCAGTTGGATTTTTATCTAAATCGTCTAAACTAACTTTATGCGGACTTGGATGGTGACAACTGTGTGTCATGCCTGTATGCAAGTGCATAGTAACTTGATCCCATTTTGCCAAGCAGAAGCCAGCACCAACTTTGTTAAGCCGGTCTCTCATTCTAATTGCATTATCTAGTTCGTTTTGATTCATTGACCAAGTGCCTTTTTTCTCATTGATGAAAGATTGCCTAATCGTATATCTCTACGATCAAAAATAGGATCCTTTAAGCATTCTAAAAATTCTTGATGTTCGGGATGATCTTCTTTCCAAATACATTTTTGATTATAAACTTCAGGGCTCCATGTACCCCAATCACTTACCATACTAAAACAAATTTCATTATGATTAGGAAACTTGCTGTCAATAAGTTGTATGTATTGTTTCATTTCTTTGTAGTTATCGTGCTGTACAACAAAGTCGTAAAAAATTCTAAAATTAGGAAACTCTACATGTTTTTTGTCTAAGAACTCACAGTTACTTAGTAGTACTTCCCAATCGCCGTTAAGTCTTGTTTTGTTTTCGTATGTGTCTTTAGTCGCTGCATCAAAGCTAATTCTACAATCACCTAAGTTATTATGAATTTTGTGTATGCGTTCCCAAAGTTTAGGAGTATACATAACTCCGTTTGTTTGCATGTTAATTGTTAGATTTGGAAAATCTTTTCCATCAATGCCATATAGCATATCTCTAAAGATTTTACTTGCCCAAGGATCACCGCTTCCAGTAACAAAAATACCAAACTTTCTGTCTGTTGGCTTAGAGAAAAATGCTTCTACTATCTTATCATTAACCCGTTTGCGTTGTTCGTAAATAGGACCTTCTGTATATAATAGTTTTGTAGTTCTACAGCTAGGACATTTTAGATTGCAACTTTCATCATTGCTAAAGTTAATGTATGTTGGCAGCTCTGCACTTAGTAAACTTTCTGCTTTTAATGCATCAAGTTCGTGCGGCAATACACCTTGTTTACCATCTAAAATATCTTTAAGATCAGGTAAGTGTTCTCCTTGAATCATAGGACAGAATGCTGTTTGACAATAATTCCATTCTCCGCTAAACACTTGTTTTCTTAATTCTTGTGCTTTTTCGCCGTTCCAGATATCTTCAATAGATTCTTCTAATATATTACCAATGGGGTAAGGTAGCCAACTCGGGCAACACATCCAGCATCTTCCGTGCATGTCTACTTCAAGCCAAGTGTAAAGTTTATTACAGTACTTTCCTTTAAGATCAGGATTTTCAAAGTCTAATCCCTTGGTATCTTTGATCCAAATGTTACCAAACAACGGATGAGTCATATGACCTACTGCGTCTACAGCCCAAGGCTGGTGTGTTACTGTTGGTTTATCAGTCATGGTCTTCTTTCTATATCCTCTTCAATACACTTACTGCCATATTGAACTTCAAGTATATGACAAGGAGAATCTGACACGTTATAAGCACGATGCCAGTCGTATACATTAATAACATAAGTTTGGTTTGCTGTCAATGATATAGTTACGTTTCTACCTGCATTGGTTTGTATAATATCATCTTTTTCAATATCGATTCTACATTTCCCTTGTAGTATATACCAATGCTCTCGTCTGTGCATATGACGTTGATCACTTAAACTACATCCTGGATTAATAACAAGTTCTTTAACTTTGACAGTTCCTTTGTCATCTAATACACGCCAATAACCCCAATCACGGATAGTTTTTTGAGTTTTCCATTCGTCTAGTATCCAACTACTGCTATTTGCTTTAGTTTCGCCACCTACTCCAAACACAAACTCTACATCAGGATAATCACCATATATTTTATATTCAGGAGTAGTTGTATTTGTTCTGTCACCGCCATTTGCAAATATTATTTTGCCTGCATTATTCGACATTGCTTTAAAAATAGCACTATTGGCTGTATCATCATCGTCATCAAATGCTATAACTTGATCTACACAGCTAAGTTCTTTTATAATAGCAACCCTTTCTTGTATAGTCATAAATGGCCTACCTTTTTTACGGGTAAGCCATTCGTCACTATTAACACCAACAATTAGTTTATCTCCTAATTGTTTTGCTGCTTTAAAATATTCGATGTGCCCCGAATGTAAAGGATCAAATCCTCCAGTGACAAGTACAGTTTTTTTCATTTAATCCTCAACTGAATCTTTAACTTGATCTTCTCTGACTTGTGCACCAAGTCTACTAGGATTGCGATAAACTGTTTTCCAAAAACGACTGCCAGCTATACCAATATCAGCAATTTCTAAATCAAGTTTTCCTCTGAGATCATCTCCCAGTCTTATAGTTTCTTGTTTAAGTTTAGTGCTATCCCACTGCATACCTGTACGAGGACACAATTGATCTCCGCCTTCAAATTTAGGAGCAAGTTCTTGATTGAAATAGTTGCTGAGCCAATCAAAATCTCTAACATTTTTCCAATCCCATTCATGACGCAGTATATTAGTCATGTGACATCCCAATCTTGCACCATAGATGGCCCATAGTCCGTTTGTAGTATCTTCGCCAACTGTCATCCATACCATTAAACGTCTATAGTTTTCTCTGTAGATTTGTTTTAGTCTTGCGGGATCAACTACGTCTCCGTTTTCTAATCCCATTTTAACACCTTCGCGGAAACCAGCTCTCCATGCTTGTAATGGGCTGCCATTATTGTATACCCAACTATACCAATTGTTCATCTGAATATACTGTATGTTCCAACAAAAGTCAACTTGTGCTCGTTTGTCTGTTGCAGGTGCAGCTTCGTGTGTACGCATACTGTTAACAACATCGACTGGCCACAT
>Ga0255772_10005828_pt1 | contig 11336 bp, 38 predicted proteins | sample 071ome_34_FD_179970 | JGI IMG/M metagenome (GOLD analysis project Ga0255772, IMG submission 179970) | Coastal salt marsh microbial communities from the Groves Creek Marsh, Skidaway Island, Georgia - 071411BT metaG (version 2) | ecosystem: Environmental > Aquatic > Marine > Intertidal zone >... | reverse complement strand
ACAGAACAATGGGATAGTGAATGATGACTGACCTTTCTCCACAAGCACAAGCAATCCTATATGTTTTTGATTGTGATTACTGTCGAGACGAGCTTGCTGCTACTCTTCGTGTTCTTGCTGACGAACTTTCTTATACATTAAATGATTGTAGGGTGATTGATTCTCGTGCTGTTTATGACCTATGTGATGAGATTGAAAAACTATGACTGAAGATGATAAAGTAGCACTCAAAAAAGAACTCAAACAGTACATGAGTGATGTTGTATTTGCTATTGGTCTAGGATGTGGTGTTATCTTTGTTATTAGTCTGCTACACCCAGACTGGGCAGATAACACCCCAACTCAACCCTCTACTGAAGTGGTTGGTGAGTACAAAGAATGTGATATAATAAAGTGGGATGGAAAACTTTTGCCAAAATACTTCCTCTATTGTAACCCAAACAAATGACTTACAACAATGGATGATAAATTTAAACCGTTCTTTGGTGGTGTTGCCGTCACTATTTGTTTAGTAGGTATTGCTATCATAGGTATTGCCATCATGTCTCATGGTGATGTGCCAGAAGAACAACTGCCCACTAAGGTGGTTGGCACCTACAAAGAATGTGATATAGTTAAATGGGCTAACCATCAACTTGCTGATTACAAGTATTTTCTTTATTGTGGAGAAAACAAATGACTATTCCTAATTTCAAATCCCAAGAAGATTGGGAAGAATTTACAGCACTGTTTGATGCACGTTGGCATTGCAAGAAGGCATTGCTTGATCGTGTCAAGGATGATCTATTCCCTGGATACAATTGGGATCAGTGTTCAAAGCAAACACTTGAAACAATCAACGACATCACACAATCTCTGTTGTATGATGTAGAATATACATTCAAGGAATCACACCCAGACTATAAGGATGAAGATGATCAGATGTTCATCCCACGTCGTACATTCAAAGAAGATGTGTTGTCTGCTTTGAATGAGACACTTACTCCTTATGAAATGACATATAAAGAGTGCCCACCTTGTGATGTGCTACAATGTGCTGACCACCTTACTGACGAATAACAATGACTAAAAGAACTTTTACTGGAAAGACTGGTGATGTATGGACTTGGGAAGAAACTCCCGAGGTTGTAGCAGCACTCAAACAACTGCATAATACTTCTGTGAATAACCGAGTCAATCGTCCCCACGATTATCAAGGTCCACAATATGCTCCCCATCCTGATATTAAAAAATGAAACTACTGACACTTGAAGACTACCAAAAGGCAGGAGAAACCTTTTGGCCAAAGTATTGGTATGTTGCCAAAGAACTAGGTGAAGATGCTAAACCAGAAGACATCCTTAAAGTAATGGAAGCAGTCGGTGGTGTGGCACTGAAACTAGCACTAGAAGAAAAAGAAGCACCCTTCGGATTTAATAAAAAGAATGACACAATCGGACCCGATGAATGTTGAACGCAACTGGATTGATGATGCATTCTACGTCACAAAAGCACGATTCCTCTGGCACAGTTTCGACAAAGAAAATGGTGGATTGGTCTCGGCTCTCACTGAAGAAGCGTGTATCAAAGCGACCCGTTTTTATCTTAAAGGACGGCAGGAAGGTTTCGCTAAACCCGACGTTGTTCACGAAGGTACGGTAGGTGGAAAACTCTGATTATCCCTATCATGAATTAGACCCTACAACACCTTGGTATGAGTGGTTATGTTATTGTGAGATTTGTCATCAATTAAATGTACCAAACCAACCAAAGTGGCAGAGATTTGCTGCATATAGAAACTATCTTAAATCTGTAGGTGTGCTATGAAAATTAACCCTTACTCTATCTTTATGAAGTGGGGAATTGATGAACCAACTCCCCTTGAAATCTTATCTCAAAAAGTACAACAACTTGAAGATCGAGTTCGTGTGCTTGAAGAGGAGAACATTGGGCAAACTAATGCACTCTATGAGTGTTGGAACTCTCTTGATGCCCGCATAGATATTATTGCCGAAAATTTAAGGAATGAATGGGATGTATGAATCTCTAAACTGCTTTGAAGAGGCACTTAAACATTTTGGAACAAGAGTTGATATGATTATTGCTATGGAAATGTCCCGTAGGATTACTCCAGAAGAATCATATCAACAGATTAAATCTGAACTTAAAGAACTAAAGAAATGTCGTAAACAATTCAACAAAGGGACCGATGAATGCTGACATCTTACTAGATTTTAAGTCCAAACTTCTTGGATTATATGACAATCAAACTCAAGCATTTACATATCCAGCATTGTGGGCACAAATTTGTGTTTTGTTTGAGGAGAATGAAGATGGAACACTATTATCAAAGAGTTGGTATAAAGTAGAAAGTCCAGACAAGCCATACAGATCCTCTGTATTGGAATTGTATGTCTCTGATGATAATGTAGTGATGATTCCTTACAATAACATTACTAATACAAAATCTTGTGAAATAGTATTTGAATACAAGGACAATTATTGGATTGGATCTAATGATAAGTGTGTAATACCAAAGAGAAATGAATATGTCTCCACATTTATAAAATTCGATGGAACCAATTATTTCTCAAGGGATGCTGGATATAATTTAGAAACAGATCAGTTCGTATGGGGTAAAAGCAAACAAGATGGAGAATTTCACTTTATAAAGAAATGAAAGACGACACACTCACAATAACACAAAACGAAGACGGCTCCTTCACGATGGACTGGGACCCACAAGACCCAAAATGGTCTTGGATGAATCGCTTGACACAGAAGGAAATTCAGGTTATTATGGAACAAGCAATCAAGGACTTCCTCGATGGACAATGAGTATCTGAGTTCTGACTTCTCTTACAAGAAGTATTCTCTTGAACAACTTGACAACTGGGTCAATGATGCTTTGAATTGTGAAGATCTTACACCACAAGACATCTATGATACTGTCGTCAAGTGTGTGGATGAGAGTGTAGAGTATCACAAAAAGTATCTGACTAAAAGTATCGAACTTCTTTCGTTGTTGAAAGGTAATCGTCCTGTCAACCTTGAAGTAACTGAAGAAGATTGGGCAGACTTCTGGAGTGAGCAGACTGAAATCTCTCAGCACTATACTGAAGAAGATCTTAATGCAATGTGTGATGCAGCTGCTGAGGAAGAAAAAAACAAGTGCCGTGAGTATAACCTGCGTGAGGCAGAATACTACACCAAACGTGCAGAACTTGATGCACACGAGAGACAGGCACAAGAAATTGCCAAGCAAGTAATGGCAGATGGTTATTCCACAAATGAAGATAGATACCGCTATGATATTGGAAGAAATAAGACTTATGAACAAATGATTGAGGAAGGATGGGAAATGTCTGATGATGGATTTTGGTTTAAGAAAAACTAATGTACACTCTTAAACTTCTTGCTCCTTTTCTTGCTGCTATGTGTCTTGAAGGAGTTGCAACTGGACAGGGTGATCATTGTGTCATTGACAATAGACCACCAACTGTAGTAAAATACTATGAACCTGGAAAGTCCTGCTACATTAATGGAACTTTCTATTCTAAATGTGAGGAGGCAAATGGCTCTATCTGAATCTGTTGAAAATTCTCTGAAAGAAGCAGAATCATCTTTGCGTAATGCATTAGCATATGCTGCACGTCAAGAGCGTCCGATTGTATGTACCCAAATTGCAAAAATGATTCACGATATAGAGAACGTCCAGTCATTTGATGGACTGATGGATATGTTGTCTGATAGAGAACCAGGCAGTCGTGGAAAGTTTGGACCATTCACTGACGATTAAGAACTGTAACACGATCCCAAAGAAAACATTAAGTATCTAGATACTTATGTTATAGAATGCTAACATTGGGACACATCGCAAAGAACTCATGACTCTCGCTAAAACTGGTCCTGGAATCCTTACGGATGAAGAAATGAAAGAACTTATTGCCCTCAAAGAGGCAATTACCTATGCTCCACACACAGTTTCTGCCCATAAAATGGAAAAGTTTGCTGAATTGATGGTGCGAAGCCTTGAAGGAAAAGAGTCTAATACTCCTTAATAAAATAAATAAGTATTATCCCGATACAAAACTATGGAAAACATCGACAAGCACATTCAGAAAGATGAGGAACTTCTGAATGACCCAACTATCTCTCCACAGTCACGTAGACATACCGAAGAAGAGTTAGAAGCACTGAAAGCATATAAAGAAAACCATCCTGGTGAGTCACACGATCCCACACCACTTGAGTTGTATTGCGACACTCATCCTGATGCATCTGAGTGTAGAGTTTATGATGACTGAGCCAGTTTAACAAGTGTCACACGGGGCGGCAACGCCCCTTTTTCATGCCCTATAATACTAAGGTAATCAAGGGAACCACCATGGTCACCGTCAACCTGACCGAACAACAACTTGCTCTCATGGAAGAACTTGTGGGTGAGAAGTTTAATCAAGTAGCACAAGCATGGTTGCCTGCCGAAGAAACAAAGGAAATGAACAACCTTTGTTACAACACCATGCTCAATCTTCGATGTGTTCGTATGGCAAAAGAGTTTGATGAAACTTATGCTAACTGGGACAAATCTTTCTATTCTTTTGATAAGAAAGAATACCTGAAAGATGTGGGTTTTGTGACAGATGAAGAACTTGCACAGCAGGGCATCTGCTGATCCCATTCCACCCTATAATAACTTCAGTTCAAACAAACACATGGGCACTCGTTCTCTCATCGGCAAGCAACTCTCTGACGGTAGCATCCTTGGCGTCTACTGCCATTATGATGGTTATCCTGAGTACAACGGCCGTGTGCTGCGTGACAACTTCGACACCGCAGATAAAGTTGCCGCACTAATCGACGGTGGTGATATGTCCTGCACTTGGACTAATGCAGGTTGGAACAATGAAACTCTGCCCGAGTCTGGTCCTCTTCACTATACCTCTCGTGGTGAATCTTTGGAGAACAATGCACCCAAACTCTACAAAGATTTGAATGAGTTTCTCTGTGGTGCCGATGATAATTATGGTGCAGAATACACTTATCACTATGTAAATGGTGAGTGGATTTGTCACAAACTCAATGCTGGTCCAGATTACAACATGGTCAAGCAAGAAGAGATTCCTGCTGGTGGACTGACTGATTAGTCCATTCTGTGCTATAATTACCAAACGATTTGAGGATCATTTCATGAATCTGTCAGAGTTTATCGAAGAGTTCCGTGAGAATGAAATCTATGAAACTGATCCACAAGACTGGCGTGGTTATCTAGCAGATGATGACTATTGGTTGCCTGACCCTGAACTTGTTTATTGAGGAGAATTATGCTTGAATTTGATGATATGGAACTGTTCCAACTTTCTTATTGTATGAGTACAATGGGAGACCAGATGATGATGGGCGGTGAAATTCGTCGTCATGCTTCTATTATGAGTAAGATTAAGGAAGAAATGGATCGACGTAAAAAAGCTACAGGAGCATACACCCTGGAAGGTATAAAGCGCAAGTTGGATGAAGACATTAAACGCTATGAGTCCAGTTGAATAAGTGGCACAGGGGGTGCTGAAATGCCCCCATATGCCCCTATAATACTTTCATACGCAAGCAACCCGATGACCACCACCTTGACTGCCTACGCCGCCCAGCAAGAGGCACGGAACAACATTGCTAACGCTGTGCTTGGACACACTTATGCTCTCTGTGAGGCACTTCGCCAGAACTACATTAACTACAGCATCAAGTCTCATCAACAACGTGTGTATATGGAGGTGAACGCTGATTATCACCAGGCATGTATTGATGACCTGAAAAAGGGTATTTGTGATTACAACTTCTACCCTGAGACTGGTCGCAAGTATCACAAAATCATCATGGATGCTAACGGTTCCCGTAGTGTTCATGCCTTTGTTGATAAGAAGACTGGCGAAGTGTATAAGTCTGCATCATTCAAATCTCCTGCCAAGGGTGTGCGTTACGATCTGCGTCTGATCAAGGATCGTGAATGGTTGTTGGAAAATGCTGACTGGGCTGGTGCTTACCTCTACGCACGATGATATACTTTATCATCATAAGTGCTAGTGTTGTATGGGCAGCACTAGCACTCTTTTCACCCTGGTTCAATCATCTCAACAAAGACAATGAGCGTTACTAAATGATTATTGCTGGTTTAATGTGTGGCATTGCCACATTCTATGGTGTTGATGATGGATTCCATGGCAATCGCACTGCTAACGGTGAGCGTTTCAATGCTTATGCTCATACTGCCGCGCATCCTTACCTCCCTATGGGTACAAAACTCAGGGTAACAAACCAAAGGAACTTAAAGCAGGTGATTGTAAGGATTAATGATCGTGGACCGTATTCACATGCTGATCTAGATCTTTCCTATGCAGCATTTGCTAACATAGAATCTACCCGTAAAGGTAATGCCACTGTTTGCTACCGTATCATTGGATGACATGACTTTTCCCAAAGAATTATTAGTTGAAGCACTTTACAACGAGTATGTGTTTCTCTGCCATGATGATTATGATCCTGATGTGGACATTGCCCCAGAGGATTATCTCACCATGTTAAAAGACATGACCTATGATGAGTTGGTGGAGGAGACTGATACCGATGAGCACTTTACATTGATTGAGTACATTGAGGCATGGGGATGACAAGAACCCATAAACTTGTTTTCATTAGTTCTTTCATCTGGTTTCTACATTGGGGCACATGTCTTACATCATTTGTTCTGGATACGGTTATCCTAAAAGTACCTGTGAGGACGTTACCTCTTGGTTTCTGAATACATTCTTCCCACGTCATAAGATTACGGTGGAGATTGTGCATCGTGGTCTGAAACGTGAGCAGGTTCAGGGTTATTGTGATGTCGTGGGTGACTATAAACGTCCACGACACTTTTTGATAGAACTGGACACCCATATGGACCGTGAGTTGTATATAAAAACTCTTTTGCATGAACTGACCCACATGGCACAGTGGATACGTGGTTCCCTGCGGTCCCGATACGGAAAATTGTGTTATTCTAAAATACCAGTGGAGAATTGGGAGTATTGGTATCAACCACATGAGATTGAGGCACGGGAAGAAGAAGAAAGGTTATTTGAGATGTATCTGACTGACAAGCAGGGTGTGCCAGCCGGTGAAGTGGTCCAGTTCTTCCCGAATCGCTGGCGGGAGGCAGTATAATACAAAGGTAATCAAGGGAGGCACCCCATGAAACTCAGCAGCAACACTGGCAGCATGGTTGTTGATTTCTATCCCGTGAAGTTTGCTGATGGCACTGTTAGTGAGCGTCAAGTGCTTAAGATTGTGACTTTTATGGGTGGCACTCAATCCATGAGCATGATTAACAAGAAAGATATGCAACGTGAGGTTGATTCGCGTGTGCATGGTTATGGTTATCAAGTGATTGGTTTCAATACTATTCCTCAACTCTACAACTCTGCACTGGCCTGTGCCTGTTGAGGAAGTGGCACACTCTGCCCCCACTCTGCCCCATTCCACCCTATAATAAGTTCATCAAACAAACACAGGCCATGAACTACAACGATTTCTGGAACAATGTGTTGAAACAAGAGGAATGGAATGATGAACTGATGAGATGGGAAAATGCTCATCCTGAGTATGAACCATTCGAGGAAGATTGGGATTCACAACGTCAACAATACCTCAAGGAAAAGCACTGATCATCATGTTTCACTACACACCAACTGTCAAAGAGTGCAAGGACTACCTGATCAACAAGAAGGGTTGGACATTTACTAAAAAGCATCCAACTCTACATTATTACTTTTGGAATACCAATGGTAATGATGAATGGTCTCATAGTAAAATCTGGACCATGAAAGAGATGCGTAATGCTGTTGAGCGTATGAAGATGCAAGATTGGTTGGATGCTGAGAAGGAAAAACTCCGTAATGGTATTCAACAATCATTGTTCTGTGAGTGGGAGTATGTCAGTTAAGGAAGTGGCACACGATGCCCTCCAGCACCGCCTGGATGCCCTATAATACTTTCATACGCAAGCAACCCGATGACCCGCACCATCCAAGAAGTTCGTGCCGAGCGTGATCGTTACCTGGCACAACCCGAAACCCGTGCCAAGTATGCTCTCCAGTTCTACTATGATTTCATGGACCCTGAGATGAATGCAAAGGCAATCAATCGCTTCTCTGAGTATATGGATGTGATTGAGTATAATGCCGAACCCTACGAACTCTACTGAATTGTCTTTTCTTTCTTTTCCCACCGACCCCAACATCATGAATCAACAGCAACTCAATCAGTTCAAAGAAAACTATACCAACATGATTCTTGATGGTATGGACATGGATAGTCTGATACAATTTGCATTTGATAATATCATGGACAATCTGAAAGACTGGGATGAAGATGATGTAAAGGAGGAAATTCTTGAATGTTACGATGAAGAAATGCTCAATGATCTTCTGCCCGTAGACTGATGACACTTTCACGACAGACAATTTCCGAGATTGCGGATGCACTCAAACCAGAGATTATCAATTACATCTATGGTCATGAAAAGTATGCAGAGTTCATGCAGGAGATGATTACATATGCAATTGATGTTAAGATGGGAGAGATGGATGATGAATTGTTGTTTGATCTAAGTATGCTAATCTTTGACCGTATTGAATTAGAATGAAGTGTAGAACTTGTAAGCACTGGAACTCTACGGGATTTAATCTGGGACAGTGCAGTGGTATCTTTCCCACAACAAAGATCATTCCTATTCCAAATCAACCGAAGGGTAAAGCTAATGGTAAACTAATCACCACATCTGGCATTATTGTTAATGGAAATGCTACAAATGTGATGACTACTTCTGATTGGTATTGTAAAAACTGGAAGAGAACATGAACGACGAAGACATCCGACAATTCCTTACTGCATTCGGAGATTTTATGCAACATTCAGAGACTGAGATTCAAAAGCACGAAGATTATCTAAAAGCAAAGGAGTACACGAATTCTTTATTAGAGAAGAAAGCAGCCGAACTAGAGGTCACGGTTGATTATTACATGCAGGAGTTTCTATGAATCCAAAGGAAAAGATTATTCTAGCCCAGATGCAAATTGACAATCTAATTGCACTGACAAAGGATCTACAGTATGCTGGATTCATTACATCACACTTATTACCAGTCAGATATGAATTGCAACGCCAATCACATCTCTTGACAGGAACTAATTATTATAATAGAATTGATGAGTAATTTACACAGACAGATGAAATCTTTATACATTGTAGACTACTGGGTGCCATTTCCCTCATCGGAGTATGGTGGTGTGATTAGTCTGATTGCCGAGAATGATAGTGATGCATTTAATATCCTATCTGAAGAGGAATTATATGATGATAACTATGGACATTTAATTATGGAGAAAGTCATCACCGCCCAGAAGTTCAAACTCAAAGATGATTATGAGTCTGGTATCATTGATTCATTTACTACCTGATAAGAAAGATGGCAAAAGGATTTTCACCTAAAATAGAAGAACGTTATACACTCGAAGAAGAACAAACTTCTGGATGGTATGCTATAGAAGAGAACATTTCTAAACAACGTTGTAAGGAATTGTATGATGAAAGACTCAATGAAGGAGTTAATCCACGACGATTGCGTATTACAAGGATTGCCTGAACCACCAGCCAATTATACCTATGAGACAAGAGTCCACAATCGCACTTTTATTGGTATCTGGCTGCATTGTCACCATAGGTTTGTTTACAATGGTGGCACTCCAGTTAGTACCATCTGGGGATTCTACAACACAAAGACAAAGCAGTATCATTCCCCAATCAATTCAGCAAAACCAGGTGATGTAGTTCGACTAGAAGATACCAGATCTTATACCAGTATGCCACTTAATCTTAATCCTTTAATGCAATGTCTTATGTCCCCAAGTTGAATGATTATGTTAAGTGGAATAAGGGTAAGTTCTCTGTAGAAGGATGGATCTATTTTATGGATTCGTCCTATCTTACTATTGAGATTGGAACAAAGGATAAACATTCTGATGATGTAGAACACTGTCCCATTCATAGTAAGTATCATATCCTTGTTGTTTGTTATCCAGAGAGTTGGAATCAGTTGACCTATGTGAAGAGTAGAGAGTGTGTTTATGATGAAAAGTAAGAAGCACACTGAATTTATATGGGAATATGAAAACGTTACATCAAAGGAAGAATGCTCACATATTCTTTCATTGATAAGAAACTCCAAGTTATATGATCAGGTTATTGAGAAGAAAGAACATCGGTCAAAGGTAAGAAACAATAGTTCTATTAATGTTACACAGGCGGCTCAGTATGATAAACATATGAATGCCGCCGATTATCTAATACACAAATTATTCTCTTCTGTCCATCAACATTATCTGAATCATAATAAGTCTTACTTTGCCTTGTCAACTGCTCAGTACTTGTGTAATATGACTTGTTCTTATACGTATCGAACGTATGATGAATCTGATTATTATGATTGGCATATTGATAGTAGTGAGACATCAAGGTTATTACTCTCTTATATTCTTTACCTGAATGATGACTTCGATGGTGGTAATACATTGTTCTTACATCAAAGGAAAAAGGTTGTACCCAAGGTAGGTAGTATGTTATGTTTTCCCTGTGATTTTCAGACGGTTCATAAGTCTTCTCCCATAAGAAGAGGAAGGAAAGATATTATCTGGACTTGTATGGAATATTGTCAAAATTAGTAAGAAAAGGGGTAAAATAGGTTAAATTTAATTAAAAAAAGGCTTTTTAAATATAAAGTTGTGGTTTATACCGTTCTCAATAAGTATTATATTATTGAGAATCAATAAGGTATTATTGTTGAGAATAGATCCTATAAACCCCATAGAAAGGTGCTGATAATCTTATGAAAAGGTGCCTCCCTGATGCTCTCTAAGAATCTCATAAAGCACCTCATCTTATGCAAGCTAAGCGAGCGTACCATAAGACCCGCAGTTTGTCAAGTCACGCGCCGCGAAATTGTTACGAGACCCACACAGAATCTCGACGAGACTTATAAATAATGGTTATGGATCTCGACGAGACTTGACACTCCTACGAGATCACGTTATAATAACATAGTATCATACATCTCCACGAGAACCATGTACGACGACTACGAGTTTCACTGCGAGTATAACAACGAGTCATATACATACGATCTCGACGAGATCTATGAGCATTATATTCATACATCATATAATGCACAAGATATAACATACGAGATAGATGATGAGTATGCGCGAGATTCATGTGATTATGATGCGCTTGCATATAAACATTATGCATAATATCATATACACATAACA
>Ga0255772_10005826_pt1 | contig 11340 bp, 10 predicted proteins | sample 071ome_34_FD_179970 | JGI IMG/M metagenome (GOLD analysis project Ga0255772, IMG submission 179970) | Coastal salt marsh microbial communities from the Groves Creek Marsh, Skidaway Island, Georgia - 071411BT metaG (version 2) | ecosystem: Environmental > Aquatic > Marine > Intertidal zone >... | reverse complement strand
CAATAAAATTTTAAAAAATTGGGCACCTGATCTTGCATTTAATCCTTGGTCAAACGGTTTAGATAGTTGTTATTTTCTTTCATATGCAAAAAAATATTTTTGCTATAGAGATTTTTTTTTTAATTTACCTATAAACCATTATGATGTTGTCAGAAAGTATTTACAATTGCCTTTTCAAGAAAGTAAGTCTCATTTCAGTCGCCCAAAAAATTTATATAAGCATGTATTAATATGCCCAGATTCTACTGATAAAGAAAGATCGATTAGAGATGATGAGCTTATTAGTATTATTGAAAAAATATATAAAAAATTTAATCCTTCCATTACTATTGCTTCGATGAATAAAAAAGGAATTAGAGGTTATAATTTCTTGAATATTTTTAAATTTCAAAAAACTCAGCAATCATCTGCAGATTTTCTTAAAGTTATGATTAACTCTGATCTTATAATATCTGCTGATTCTGCCCCTCTCCATCTTGCTTTGGCATTAAAGAAGGATACATGTGCACTCTTCAAGACAACAAAAAGAGACCTTGTGGTCAACAACAATTCTTTTTTGATTAGATATGATGAGATTTAGCATTTTTCAAGGTATTTTGTATCTCTTGTTATTTATTATTAGTATTGAAGGCACTATAGCACTTCGAAATCTTTTGATTGGATTGATTTTCACCTATCTAATATTCAATAAAAGTGTGTTGGTTGAGACCTACAATAGTGTTCTTTCTTTTAAAGAACTAAAATCATTAGTTAATGCACTCTTAATTTTTTTAACATATGTCCTAGTACATACACTCTTTATCTCCGAAGATTTCTCATGGTCTTTAGATGAATGGAGAGCTCAACTTCTATACCCGGTTATTTATTTTTTTATAGGTTTAACAATTGCAAATTTAATAAAAATTAAAAAATTAATCAGCTTAGAAGCTTTCTTAACTGCCATTTTTTTTAGTATTTTCTTACACATTATTTACATAGATCTTTTTGGAATAGATCGCCTTATAGATAATGGTTTCATGATAAGAAGATATGGCGGATTGATGGCATCTCCAACTTCAGCAAATTACATAACAAATATTGCTATAGCTATGCTTACTTCTGAATATATGTACAGACTTAGAAATAATAAAAAGTTTCTAAGATTACCTAATGGTTTCTTACACTTTGCGCTTGTCGCCTCAATTTTTTCGACTTTTTTCGAGTCACTCCGGCTTGGAGATATTTCATTAGTCCTATTAGGGATTAGTGCATCTTTTATTTTTGTATATAAAAACAATTCATTTTCAAAAAATTCTAAAGTCTTGATAACGTCTTTAATTATTCTAGTTCTTTCTACTCCACTTGCTTATAACATTAAGTCTGATCCAAGATGGGGTAAGCTAGTAGAAACAATTCCTCTTGCCATAGATACCTCTAAAAGTGATCATTGGATTAATAAGTCATTACCTGCGCCAAAGTCTTCAAGTGGTTATGAAGTTGCAGGTTCAAATTATGAAAGGATTGCTTGGGCTAAAAAATCTATAGATTACATTATTTTAGATCCGCTAGGTATTGGTTTTGGTAGGAATGCGTTCGGTCATGCTATGCGAATGCATCATCCTGATATGATAGATTTAATTCCAGCTGGCCAGACATCTCATAGCTCTATCTTGGATCTTACAGTTGGCACAGGTATAGTTGGGTTGATTTTATGGTTAATTTTTGTTTTAAAAGTCGCTCTTTATGCATTTAAAAAATTTATGCAAGATGGGAGTTTTTTCTCAATATTGACCGTATTTATAACAGTAGGTTATTTTTCAAGAGGCTTGGTTGATGCAAATATGCGCGATCATATGTTCTTGCAATTTATGCTTCTTCTAGGAATTATTGTTTTCTATCTTTTTAGTGAGGAAAAGAAAGATGAAGAAAATTTTTCTCATTAGAGCCAATAAAACCAAATTCGGGGGGGCAGAGAACTACTTAGAGAGATTTACCACCTCGATGTCAAATAAAGGATATGATTTTAAGGTTGTTAATTCTAAGATTCCAAAGTTTTTTCCTTCATGGGTAAGAGCGATAGCTTTTAGTATTTTTGTTTGTCTTACAAAAGGGAAACGGTTTTACTTTTCTTTGGAAAGAATAACTTGCCCAGATTTATATAGAGCGGGGGATGGGGTTCACAAAGCTTTTCTTAAAAGATTCAATAAATCTAAGTTTAATATGCTCCACCCTGCATATTTATATTTAGAAAAAAAATGCTTCAAAAATTCAAAGAAAATCATTGCAAATTCAAAAATGATTAAAGATGAAATCATCGGAGAATACGGTATCGACAAAGGGAAAATTGAGGTTGTTTATAATGGGATCGACGTAGAAATAGATGGCAATAGTTACATTCAATCTCTTGAAGAAATTTCAAATGAGTTTTATGTTGATTTAAATAGGCCAATATTTCTCTACGTTGGAAATGGGTTTGAGAGAAAAGGAGTTGCGGAATTCTTGAATATTATAAAAAAGATTGGCGATGAAAATATTTTAGCCTTTGTTATCGGTCATGATAAAAAAATAGATTATTACAAAAATCTAGCACGTGAGCTCTTAATTGAAGAAAAAGTTATTTTTACCGGACAAAGAAGAGATGTGAATAAATTCTTTACTATAAGTGATTTCTTTATACTTCCAACTTTTTACGATCCATTTGCAAATGTCATATTGGAGGCTTTATTTTTTAGAAATATAGTTTTTACAACAAGAAGTAATGGTGCCAGTGAAATTCTTGAAAAAAGATTTGTAATGAAAGACCCAATGGATTCTTCAATAATTTTATTGATTAAATCACTTATCCAAGATAAAAAAACTAGAGAGAAAATCAAAAATGAAAATCATAATTTATCGAATAAATATTCAATTGATAAAAATTTAATAAATACCTTGAAGGTTATTAATGAAGTTATTAATTGAATTACCTACATGGCTAGGCGATTGTGTCATGACAACCCCTGCCATAGAAAACATAATATCCAAGTACCCTAATTGTAGGATTATTTTTATTGGATCTAAGGTCTCAATAGAGTTAATGAGATATCATTCTAATCATATCGACTCAATGATTCTTGAAAGAAATGTGTTGAGTTTATATTCTCAAATTAAGAAGATTGGGTCTGTAGATATGTTCCTTTCTTTTAGGAGCTCTATGAGAACTAAATTGATAAGTTTTTTTTTAAATTCAAATCAAAAATTTCAGTATAAAAAAAATCTTTATAGTTTTGGACATCAAGTCGAAAGATACAATATGTTCATCAATGATTCACTGTTAATTAACAGAAAGCCAAAAAATTTAGTTATTTATGGCGCTAATCCTAAAGCAGGCTTATCAAAACCAGTCATGGGAATAAACCCTGGAGCCTCTTATGGTTCAGCAAAATGTTGGCCATATGAAAAATATGCCGAGATTGCTGTCTCCTTGTCAAAAAAATTTGATATCTTAATTTTTGGAGGCAATAAAGAATTAAATCTTGTGGAAAAAATTGAATCCAAGTTAAAAGAAAATAATTGTAAGAACTATGTAAATCTTGCTGGTAGGACATCTACCAAAGAACTAATTGATTATATATCTTCATTAGATCTCTTCATCACAGGAGATTCTGGGCCAATGCATATCGCAGCTGCGTTTCGAATTCCTACAGTTTCAATATTTGGCCCCACTAAGGAATATGAAACATGTCAATGGATGAATGACAAATCTAGAATTATCAAGAAAGATCTGGCTTGTCAGCCTTGCATGAAAAGAGTTTGTCCACTCAAACATCATGACTGCATGAAAAAAATTAGCAGCAGAGAGGTAATTAATGCAGCTCTAAGTTTAACCTGAAAAATGAATATCTATTAAATGACAAAGTGTATGACCAACAAAAATATGCATCTCTTGAATTCGGGGAGTGTCGTTCGAAGGGATTATAAGATTTATGTCGCATACTTTATTCATTTCTCCACCTTGAGCTCCTGAAAACCCAACTACTTTAGCTTTGTATTTTTTCGCATATTTGAGAGCATTAATAACATTAGAGCTGTTACCTGAGGTGCTAATACCAATTACCAAGTCAGTTGTATTTAAAAGCGCTTCGAGTTGTCTTTTGAAAACGTTCTCATATCCAAAATCATTACTTATTGCAGTAAGAGCGGAAGTATCAGTTGTGAGAGCAATTGCAGCCAAACCCTTTCTGCTAGTCTTATATCTGCCAACTAGCTCAGCTGCTATGTGCTGCGCATCTGATGCAGATCCTCCGTTACCAAAAAGAATGACCTTTCCACCGGCCTCAATGGATCTTATAGCTAACTTAGCAATTGACTCAATTGAGCTAGAAAGTTGATCCATTTTTGAAGAAACCTCATTATGCAGCTTCAGTTCTTTTTTAATTGTTTCTAACATTTTCATTGATTTTAGTGATGGTATTAGTGGTGCTTTTTCCTTTCACAAAATCTATCAGGATAAGCTCTTTTGCAATTTTTTCACCTATTACCTCTTTATCTTTGTAATCTCCTCCTTTTACAAGTATATCTGGGATGATTGTGCTGATTAGTTGAATAGGTGTGTCCTCTTCAAATGGAATCACATAGTCAACTGATTTAAGTGAAGATATAACACAGGCTCTATCCTCTAGGGAATTAATAGGCCTATCTTTGCCTTTCAATCTGGTAACTGAATCATCTGAATTAATACCAACCACAAGAATATCGCCAAGTTTCTTTGCTTCCTCTAGATATTTAACATGGCCCATATGAAGAATGTCAAAACAACCGTTTGTAAATATAATCTTCTTATTGGATCTTCTTAGGGGGCCTAAAATTTTGACAAAAGCTTCTAGGGATAAAACATTTTTTTCACAGTTAGAATGATTTAGCGAAGATTCATATCTAATGATCTCATCAAATGAGGTTGTAGCAGAGCCAATCTTGCCAACAACAATGCCTGCTGCCAAATTAGCAAGAAATACCGCTGAATCAATGTTTTGATTTGTGGCCAATGCATATCCAAGCGCAGCAATCACAGTATCACCAGCACCGGTGACATCAAACACTTCTCTCGCAGCTGTTGGATGTGACCTGAATTGATCATCAAAGATTGCTATACCATCTTCACTTAGAGTAATTAAAGAAGTGTGCAATCTACATAAATCTTTTAAGTGGATAAGAGCATCTTTAAGTGATTTATCATCTGAGATAACGATACCAGTTGCCTCACAAGCCTCTTTTTTATTGGGGGTTAGAAGATATGCGGAGGTATATTTTGAATAATCAGAGCCCTTTGGATCAACTATTACTTTAATTTTTAAAGAGTTGGCTATTCTGATAATTTCTTGGGAAACATAATTTGTTATTACACCTTTTCCATAATCAGACAGGATAACCAATTCAAAATTGCAAATAATTAATTTGTATAAATCTATTAATTTGTTTTCAGAAAGTTTATTGATATCCTCATTGCTTTCAATATCATATCTAATGACCTGCTGTTGAGCTGAAATAATTCTCGTTTTTTTTGAGGTAACACGATCTTTTTGTTCAATTAAATATTCAGTACTTAGATTTATATCTTTGAAAAGCTTTCTTAGTTCATTAGAAATCTTGCACCCACCAATGATACTCAACACGCCAACATTAGCACCAAGTGTTACTAAATTATTTGCCACATTTCCAGCTCCACCAAGGACTTTTGTTTCTTTCTTTACATTAATGATTTGCACAGGCGCTTCAGGAGAAACTCTATTGCAATCACCCCAAAGATATTTGTCAATCATTAGATCTCCGATGACAAGAATATTAGGTCTAATTTTTTGAATAGAATTAAGCATTAATCAAATGGCATGTTATGCATTTCTTTGATTCTAGGGATGTATTTCTTAATTCCCTCCTCAAGAGAAAAAACAGGCTCAAAATTGAAATTTTCTTCTGATAGAGATATATCTGCTTGAGTATGCATTTGGTAACCGTTGAAAGGATTAGGGAAGTACTCATTGCCATAGTCACATCCAAGCTCTTTTTGAAGTATATTTGCGATATCTTGAAAGCTTCTTGGTTTGCCAGTACCAACATTGTATACACCGTTATTTTTCGACTCACATGCCTTAATATTTGCTTGTAAAACATCATCAATAAAAATGAAGTCTCTAAGAATCTTTTCAGACCCTCTAAATAGCCGAGGTGCATTACCATTAAGAATTTGGTGTCCAAGCTGGATAATCATTGAAGATGTTTTTTTCTTAAAATATTCTCTGGGACCATAAACATTAAAAAATCTAAGTCCGATAATCTTTAAGTCTTGATTTTTTTTAGAATAATTTGCTGCAATTTGATCCATGATATATTTACTGTAAGCATAAGGGTTTTCAGGACTCTCAAAACCAATTTTCTGAGGTGAAGGCATACTTCCATAGGTAGCAGCAGAGCTAGCGTAGATAAGAGTTGCATTATCATTTTTCGCCTTTTCTAAGAACCAATAGAAAGAATTTACATTGGTTTTCATCACTATCTCTTGGTCATAAACTCTAGTATCTGAAATGGCAGCGTGATGGAAGATATAATCAAATTTGGTTTCACTTAGAAGCGCAAGATCCGCTGGATTATTTATATTTCCACAGATAATATCACCAGTAAATCCAATTAAATTTTTATAATGTCCAAAGCTTTGAAGATTGCCATTCGAAAAAGTTGCTTCACTTCTGAAACAATCAAAAACTATGATTTTAGAATCAGGGTAGTGCTCTTGGAAATAAAATGCCAGATTGCTTCCAATAAACCCAGCTCCTCCAGTAATAAGGATTGTTTTTTTATTAAAACTAGTTTGGGTATAAATCATATTGCAATTATACTAACAATGACAGTGTGTATCATACTTCAAAAGTTATTAGATATACTATTTAGTCTATGAAATACGAACGAAATTTTTATGAAATCAAGTCCAATGATGAGATTCTTAATAATCTAAAAGAGGAGATTGGAGCTATTGGATATTATTCTCTTCATGAACAAGATATTAGTTCTATCTTATCCTTTGCTAAGAAAGTTACAAAAGATTATATCTTTATAGTTGGCATTGGTGGATCCAGCCTAGGCACGAAAGCAATTTATACCTTCTTAAGGACGACGAATAATTTCAATAAAAAGATATTCTTTCTAGATACCATTGATCCACTGAGGATAAATTACCTGCTAAATCTCGGAGATCTAAATAATTCTCAGTTTATTATTATCTCAAAGTCAGGCAGTACTATTGAACCTTTAAGTATTCTCAAATATCTTAGTACTAAGGTAAAAATTTCCAAAGATAACTGTTGTGTTATCGCAGGAGAAAGAACTTCATTGTGGGAGTTTGCATCTATAAATAATCTTAATAAATTTCAAATCCCAGATAATGTTGGAGGAAGGTTCTCAGTCTTTAGCTCAGTAGGGCTCTTGCCTCTAGCGATAATTGGCGTAGACATTCAGAAACTTTTAGATGGTTGTAAGGCTGTTCATGAAAGCTTCTTCAATAAGGGGGAATACTATAATTTAATAATTAATAAAGCCAGATTTCTTGTAGAAAATAAAAGTCGATTTTCAATGAATATTATTTTTTCGTATTCGTCAGTTTTCAGGGATTTTAATCGTTGGTTTGTTCAACTTTGGGCTGAATCCCTTGGCAAAAAGAATATTAATGGCACTCGTCAGGGATTAACCCCAATTTCTCTTATTGGTCCCGATGATCAACATAGTTTCTTGCAATTGATAATGGATGGACCTAGAGATAAGACAGTGACTTTCTTTAAGATTGATAATTTAAAGGATGAGTCAATAATTCCAAACAAAGAAAGGTTTAGCTGTTTTGGTCTGGATTACTTGAATGATAAGAGTTTTAACGAGTTAATAAATTTACAAGCTGACTCGACTTATGAGGCAATTCTCCACGAAAAGGATATTCCATGCGACAAAATAACTATTACAAGTATTGACGAGACCAATATTGCGAAGTTAATGTATAGATTTCTTCTTCTAACATCCTCTGTGGGTTCATTTATGCAAATAAATACTTATGACCAACCTGGTGTAGAGCTGGGAAAAAATATTTTAAAAAATAAATTTAGTTATTAATGATCAAACATTGTTTATTTCCAGTCGCAGGTTTTGGTACAAGATTTCTTCCAGTAACCAAAACTGTTCCTAAGGAACTTTTACCTATTCTTGATAAGCCCTTAATTCAATATGCTGTTGATGAAGCATATGAAAGTGAACTATCTGAGTTGGTTATAGTAATTAATGAGCACAAATCAGCTATAAAGAAATATTTTGAGCCTTATCCCTATTTAGAATCTTTGATTTCTTCCAGCTCCAAAATTGCTAAGCTTGATTGCATTGACACTATAACAAAAAACTGCAACTTAAATTTTATCAATCAAACTGAAATGTTGGGCTTAGGTCATGCCATTCTGCAGGGAAAAGACATTATTGGAAATAATCCATTTGCTGTAGTCTTACCTGATGATTTATGTTACTGCGAAGATCAGTCTGTTATGAGTCAAATGCATGAGATATTTATAGAAAATAAAGATAAGTGCATTATTGCTGTTGAAGAAGTGAATATTAAAGATATTAATAAATATGGGGTTGTAAGTTATGATTCCTCGTCTAACAATACTTTTCAAGTAGATGACATGATTGAGAAACCATCACCTACTGAGGCGCCTTCAAATTTAGCTATCATAGGTAGATATATCTTAACTCCTGATATTTTTCAAATTCTTGAGCAGACTGCACCTGATCAAAATGGTGAAATTCAAATCACTGATGCATTGAGAGAACTTGCAAAAATTGGAAAAGTTTTAGCATATAAGTTTAAAGGTAGAAGAATTGATTGTGGTTCTGTTGAGGGCTATATTGAGGCAAATATGCTCTTTTCAGATTTAAAACTCTAGGTTGTATACAACCTAGAGTTTGGTCGACTTATCTAATACCATTCATCATCATCATCTTCGTCATAATCATAATCAAAATCTTTTTCACTATCATCTTCGAATTCGTCATATTCGTAATCATCAGTAGCCATAATATTGTCTCCACAATAAAATTAAGTAAACCCAAAAAAAAGTTGGTTCAAATCCGAAATATACTCTTAATTAAAAAAATGTAAAGAATTTTATTTTTAATAAAATTAAATATTAAAAATAGTTAAAAATCAATACTTTATATAAATATTGTATGTACTTATAAAACTATTACACTGTGACTGACTTCTTTAGATTGAATTCAATTGAGAGTTTAAAAAAAAGGGGGGGGATATTGAAGTGCGGCATGCCAATCAACCCAAATATCTATTAAAATAGAATGATTACTTGGAGGTGCTGATGAAAAAAATACTTGGGAAATTGAACTTAGGTTCAGACGGTATTTGGGGAGATGTAAATGATTACGGTGAACAAGAAGAAGAAAAAAATCTTCGTCAATCCATAGCAAGCAAAGTCTATGGTGACTATTTAGAGGAACTCCGGACGCACCACAGCATACCAGTGATGGATCGTGAAATTGAGAAATTTCTGAGTCAAATACCCAATGGTGGAGTAGTGCTAGATATTGGCGGTTGCTGGGGTTGGCACTGGAGGAAAACTCATATTCAACGACCTGACATTACCATTGTTATTGTAGATTTAGTTCGTGAAAACCTCTTCCATGCTAAAGAAGTCTTGAAAGAACAATTAAAAAACAAAAAGGTGTTTCTGGTGCATGGTAATGCCTGTTCTTTAGAATTTGAGGAAAACACCTTTGATGGTGTTTGGAGTGTGCAAACAACCCAACATATCCCTGATTTTAAAAGTTCGTGTGTTGAGATATACCGAGTTTTGAAAAAGAAGGGAATTTACTGGGATTATGGATTTAATAACGCGTCTCTAATTCGTCTGATATATAGATTATTTCGGAAAACCTACCATTTGGATGGTTTAATTGATGGTAGATTCTTTCTAAGACGAATGAACGATAGTGTAGTTAAAATTGTGAGAGAGACTTTTCATTCGGAACCAGTGGTTGGTTACTCCGAAATATTATTCACACCAGATTTGGGATTACCAATAGGTGGAAAAGAAAGTTCATTCCTTGGAAACTTGGATTCTAATTTTACTGGCAAGTTTTTTATGTTGCGGTTTGTTGCACGGCAATGTGCTTTTCATGTTCAAAAGAAAGTCATTGATGAAAGACAAACTTTAAGGGCTAACGGTTGACGCATTTTAAGATAATTCCCCTTATTAAAGGGGAGATAATCAATAGATGGGATGCACGAAGTTTGAGATGGAAGCAGAGATAAGCATCTACATCGTTAGGGAGATGACTTACCCCCTAACAAGGTTACTCTACTGTTACTGACTTAGCAAGATTTCTTGGCTGGTCAACATTACAGCCTCTGAGAAGAGCTACATGATAGCTGAGAAGTTGCAAAGGGATTGAGAAAATAATGGGCCCCGTGATTCTTCCAAGGCCTTTTGTTACGCTAATTAACTTCATATTTGGAGTTTCCTTAATATCAGCTAGCTCGTCCTTGAATACATACATTAATGAACCTCTTGAATTAATCTCCTGCATGTTGGATTTCAGCTTGTCAAGCAAATCATTTTTTGGTGCAACAACTATGACGGGAGTATTTTTATCAATTAAAGCTATTGGGCCATGTTTTAACTCTCCAGCAGCAAATGCCTCAGCATGAATATAACTTATTTCTTTGAGTTTTAGAGCGCCTTCCATAGCTATGGCATGTTTCGTCCCTCTCCCAAGAAATAATGCACTGTTTTTATGCAAAAAATCTTTTGATATTTTTTTAATAACAGGTTCAATATTCAGCACTTCTTCTATAAGTCCTGGTAATTTATTAAGGCCATTAACAATTAATTGCTCTTTATTCTTAGAGAGAATTTTTTTTGTTTTTGCGATTGCAGTTGCCAGTAATGAAAGACATACGAGCTGTCCAGTAAAAGCCTTGGTAGATGCAACTCCAATTTCAGGCCCAACGTTCATTAAGAAGACCAATTTTGATTCTCTTGTTAAGCTGGACTCGGCAGTATTGCAAATACTTAGAGTAGCTGACTCTGGGTGTTTATTGTTAATTTTTTTAAGCGCTTCAAGAGTGTCGGCTGTTTCACCACTTTGTGAAATCGTAACAAAAAGTGTATTATTTTGAGTTACTGAATTCCTATATCTGTATTCACTTGCAACTTCTACACTGCACGATATTTTTGCAATATCTTCAAGCCAGTACATGCCAACTAAACCAGCATTATAACTAGTCCCACAAGCAATTATTTTTACATGTTGGATTGTTGAGAAAACTTCTGCGGCATTTGG
>Ga0255772_10005825_pt1 | contig 11341 bp, 9 predicted proteins | sample 071ome_34_FD_179970 | JGI IMG/M metagenome (GOLD analysis project Ga0255772, IMG submission 179970) | Coastal salt marsh microbial communities from the Groves Creek Marsh, Skidaway Island, Georgia - 071411BT metaG (version 2) | ecosystem: Environmental > Aquatic > Marine > Intertidal zone > Salt... | reverse complement strand
CGCGCAAAACGGGGTTTTGCGTTGCGATGCCCACCGGGCAGGTGTCCAGATGACACACGCGCATCATCACGCACCCCATGACCACCAACGGTGCCGTCGCGAACCCGTACTCCTCAGCGCCGAGAAGGGCGGCGATCACGACGTCGCGTCCGGTCTTGAGTTGTCCGTCCGCCTGGACGACGACACGATCGCGAAGGCCGTTGAGCAGCAGGGTTTGCTGCGTTTCCGCCAAGCCCAACTCCCAGGGTGCGCCCGCGTGCTTGAGCGATGTCAGCGGTGATGCGCCCGTCCCTCCGTCATGGCCGGAGATCAGAACGACGTCGGCATGGGCTTTGGAGACACCTGCGGCAACGGTTCCAACACCGACCTCCGCCACCAGCTTCACGTGCACACGTGCCCGAGGGTTCGCGTTCTTCAGATCGTGGATCAGTTGCGCGAGGTCCTCGATGGAGTAGATGTCGTGGTGCGGAGGCGGGGAGATCAGCCCGACGCCGGGAGTGGAGTGTCGGGTCTTGGCAATCCACGGATAGACCTTGTGGCCGGGAAGTTGTCCGCCTTCACCCGGCTTCGCTCCTTGCGCCATCTTGATCTGGATGTCATCGCTGTTGACAAGGTATTCGCTGGTGACACCGAAGCGCCCCGATGCAACCTGCTTGATGGCGGAACGCTTCGAGTCGCCATTGTCCATCAGAACGAAACGCTCGGGGTCTTCTCCGCCTTCTCCAGTGTTCGACTTTCCACCGAGGCGGTTCATCGCTATCGCCAGAGTCTCGTGCGCCTCTGCGGAGATGGACCCGTAGGACATGGCTCCGGTGCTGAATCGCGACACGATCGATTCGATCGATTCGACTTCATCGAGGGGAACCGATTCCCGAGCACCATCGCGAAAGGCGAATAATCCGCGCAGCGTCATCAAGCGCTCGGCTTGTTCATTGACGCCCTGCGTGTATTCCCGGAATATGTCGAAGCGCTTCGCCCGCGTCGCGTGCTGGAGCCGGAAGACTGTTTCCGGATCGAACAGGTGCGGTTCCCCGTCGCGTCGCCACTGGTACTCCCCGCCGTCGGTCAAGACACGATGAGCGGGAGAGATTCCCGACGGCGGATACGCCGTCGCATGCCGACGGGCGACCTCCTCCGCGATGACGTCGAGTCCAACCCCGCCGAGCTTGGTCACCGTTCCGGTGAAGTAGCTATCGACGAGTTCTTGGGAAAGCCCGATGGCTTCGAAGATCTGCGCCCCGCGATAGGACGCGACCGTGGAGACGCCCATCTTGGACATCACCTTCAACAGTCCCTTGCCCATGGCCTTGATGTAGTTGCGGACCGCCTTCTCCACGCCCATGCCGTCGAGCACGTGCCGGTGAACGAGATCTTCGACGGTCTCCAACGCCAAATACGGGTTAATCGCCGCCGCGCCGTAGCCCACGAGAAGTGCCACGTGGTGGACTTCGCGCACGTCACCAGCCTCGACCAGCAGGCTGATTTGGCTGCGCGTCTTGGTTCGCACCAGGTGATGGTGAACGGCGGCGCACAACAACAGCGAAGGAATCGGCGCCTGCTGGGCGTTGCTTTCCCGGTCGGACAGGACGATGAAGCGCTTGCCCTGGCGGATCAAAGCATCCACCTCGTTGAAGATCTCCGCGAGTCGCTTCTCGAGAGCGACTCCCCCACCGGCCACCGGATACAGCCCCGTCACGCGCGCTGCAGCGAACTCCGGAAGTGTGCCGTCCGCATTGATGTGCAGAATCTTTGCGAGTTCGTCGTTGTCGATCACCGGGAACGGTAGGAGCACCTGGCGGCAATGGCCGGGCTGAGATTCCAACAAGTTGCCTTCGGGCCCGATGAGGCTCGCCAGGCTGGTGACGATTTCTTCACGAATAGCGTCCAACGGTGGGTTGGTCACCTGCGCGAAAAGTTGGCTGAAGTAGTCGAACAACAGACGCGGTCGATTCGACAGCGCCGCGATCGGAGTGTCGGTGCCCATGGAGCCGATCGGTTCCGCGCCGGCGCGCGCCATCGGCTCCATGATCACCCGGAGTTCTTCCTGGCTATACCCGAAGGTTTGCTGCCGACGCGCAACAGATTCGTGGGTGTGCACGATGTGCTCTCGTTCGGGCAGTTCCTCCAGGTGGATGATGCCGGTGTCCAGCCACTCGTCGTACGGCAATTCGGCCGCGAGTTCAGCCTTGATCTCGTCGTCTTCGATGATGCGGCCCGCGGCGGTGTCAACGAGGAACATGCGACCTGGTTGAAGGCGTCCCTACGCACGACCGTTTGAGGGTCGATATCCAGCACGCCAGCCTCGGACGCCAACACCACTAAGCCCTCGTCGGTGACCCAGAATCGACCCGGTCGAAGGCCGTTGCGGTCGAGGACGGCACCGATCTGGGTTCCGTCGGTGAAGCAGACGTTGGCGGGGCCGTCCCACGGCTCCATGAGCGTCGCGTAGAACTCGTAGAACGCCCGTCGACTTGGATCCATGTCGGGGTTGTTCTCCCAGGCTTCGGGAATCATCATCAAAACGGCCTGTGGGAGCGAGCGGCCACCGAGGTGGAGCAGTTCCAGGACTTCGTCGAAGCTGGCTGAGTCGCTGGCCTCGGGGGTGCAGATCGGCGACAGGCGAGTGAGGTCGCCGGAGAGAACATCGCTGGTGAGCATGGCCTCGCGGGTGGTCATCCAGTTCCGATTTCCGGCCACGGTGTTGATCTCGCCGTTGTGAGCGATCAACCGGTACGGGTGCGCCAGCGGCCACGACGGGAACGTGTTCGTGGAGAAACGTGAGTGGACGAGGGCCAAGGTCGACGCGATGTCGACTTCGCTCAAGTCCAGGTAGAACGGTGTGAGTTGGTCCGTGGTCAACATGCCCTTGTAGACCATGGTGCGAGAAGACAGCGACGCGAAGTAGACGCCCAACTCGTTCTCCACCCGCTTGCGCAACGCGTACGCGCGCCGGTCGAGGTCGAGTCCGAAGGTGGCATTGCGAGCATCCACGGCGAAGATCTGCCAGAAGTCCGGCATGCACTCTCGAGCCGTCACGCCGACCAGGGATGGATCGGTCGGTACATGACGCCAACCGAGGATCTCGATCTCTTCGTCGCGGGCGATCTCGTCGATCTGCGCCATCAGCACGTCGCGCGCGGGACCGTCCGTAGGAAGAAATCCGATACCCGTGGCGTAGGCACCGGGCTCGGGTAGCTCGATTCCGCTCACCCGACGCAACAAGGCATCGGGCACCTGGATCAGGATTCCCGCTCCGTCGCCGCTGTCGGGCTCGCTTCCCGACGCTCCCCGGTGTTCCAGATTCTCCAGTGCCGTCAGTGCTTGCTTGACGACGTCGTTGGAAGGGACACCGCTCAGGGTCGCCACCAATGCGACACCGCAGGCGTCGCGCTCGAATTGCGGGTCATACAAGCCTTGCTGGGCCGGAGTGGTGGAGTATCCGTCGAGGAGAGACACAGGCATTCCTTCGTCGTCGGTGGATGAAACCGCCCGCATCACGGCAGTAGCGGCCGTCTGCGGAGGTGGTGGTGTGGCGGTTCGGGACGACGTTGGCCCGGGTCGGAGAGTCTACGGGGTTGTCGTCGCGGTGTCGTCTGGACCAGGCTCCGGAGTGTCCGACTTTTCCGATTTTTCCTGCATTTGTGACATTTGACTCACGGGAGCCTGGTCGTCAGAGTCATCGGAAGTCTCGGAGTTCTCGGAGACCCCGGCTTCACCGTGGTTCTCGTCGTTCTCGTCGTTCTTATCGTCCGCGTCAGTCGCGTCGCTCGACGCCGCACTCAGGTCCTCTCGCCCCGGCCGGGATCTCGCCGACAGCACCAGATACACGGCGGCGCCGATCCCCACGATGACCGACGTCCACACGTTCAACCGCAGCCCGGCCACGGTGTTGACCGGGTCGATTCTTAAGGTTTCGATCCAGGCCCGACCGATCGTGTACAGCAGCACGTACAGGGCGAAGACGCGCCCGTGGCCCATCGTGAACCGGCGATCCGCCCAGATGACGATCAGGGCAACCCCGACCAGCCACAGCGACTCATACAAAAACGTGGGGTGGAAAGTTTCGAAGGCCTCGTAGCCCACCGGCCGGTTTTCCGGCGCGATCTCCAGCCCCCAGGGCAGCGTCGTAGGTTGCCCGAACAGTTCCTGGTTGAACCAGTTGCCCCATCGACCGATTGCCTGGGCTAGCGCGATGCCGGGAGCGATCGCGTCTGCGATCGGAGGGAGAGCGACGTGTCGCCGTCGCGCACCGATCCACGCACCCAACGCACCGAGAGCAACGGCGCCCCAGATTCCCAAGCCTCCATCCCAGATGCGAAAAGCCGCAGCTACTCCCCGGCCGTCGGTGCCGAAGTAGATCTGCCAGTCACTGGCAACGTGATAGAGACGGCCGCCGATGATGCCGAAGGGCACCGCCCACAGTGCGATGTCGGTGATCAGGCCTGGCTCTCCGCCGCGAGCAACGTAGCGGCGATTACCGAGCCAAATGGCAACGACGATGCCGGCGATGATCGCCAGCGCGTAGGCGCGTAGCGGAATCGGACCCAGGTACCACGTCCCCTGGTCCGGACTGGGAATCGACGCCACGACCTGCGTGGTGATCGTCGCTATCGCACTCCCGCTCATCGTTTCGTCACCGACGCTAGTCGCCGGCGGCCTCGGTCAGCGCGGCGAGCAACGACGCTTGATCCGCCAACGACTGTGTGGGGATTTCCACTCCGTCGATCTTGCCGAAGGGGGTTCCCGCTACTCCTTGGTCATAGAACTCCTGGGTTGAGTTCGCGGCCCACACTCGGTAGGTCTCGTCGTCGACGCACGCGGAGAAACTCTCGAGCGTGGCCCCACTCATGCCGATGCCTTCGGCTATCGAGACGAGTTCGGAGTTCGACCAACCGTCTCCCTCTTCCTCGGGTTGATTGGCGTAGACGGCGTCGTGGTACTCGCGCGTGAATCCCTCGTCGATCGCACAACCCCACGCGCCGATCGCACGGTTGGACGCATCGTTTCCGAGGTTGCGGTCCAGGAACGCGGTAGGACGCCAAATGACCCGCGCGATGCCGGTCTCGGCTGCTTCGGCGATGCCCTCGCCGTTCGCTTCTTCGAGTGAGCCGCAGGCAGGACACTGGAAGTCTTCCCACAGTTCGAGAACAGGGGCGTCGTCCCCGGCGGTTCCGTAGGGAACCCCGTACGCCCATTCGCTGTCGGCTCCAAGGACACCGTCGGGAACCGGAGCGCTGGGGTCCGCTTCAATCACATCGATGGCGTTCGCGTTGTCGTCTGCATTGCGCGCGACGACGGCGACTCCGATGATTCCGGCGACGACGGCGAGGACGGCAACGGCCCCGATGATGCGCACGGTCCGCTCCCGGCGCTTCTCCCCCGCCTGAGCTTCCGCCCGAGCGGCAGCCGCCCGGTCGCGCCGTTCTCTACTTCCCGCTGCCATTACATCTCCGTTCGTGACCACAAGGAGCCTCGTCGGGCGCCGATCTCCAGAATAGTTTGCCTGTTCGACGTGCTCATGCGTCGGGCTCGGACAGGTGGGTTGATCGCCCAACCCCCGCGCGGAGCTCCGCAGCGAATCGACTCACCTCGGCCGTGGCCTCGGCACTTGATTCGGCATCGAGGACTCGCCGGATGAATGCTGAACCCACGATTACTCCATCTGCGTACCCGGCGATCGACTCTGCCTGTTCAGCAGAGGAGACACCCAAGCCGACACCGATCGGCTGGCCTGTGCGCTCGCGTACCCGACCCACGAGCTGCGGGGCTGCGTCACTCACCGTGTCGCGAGTCCCGGTTACTCCCATCGTGGATGCCGCGTAGACGAAACCGGTCGTCGCACCAGAGACGATGTCGATTCGCGCATCGGTCGATGACGGCGCCACGAGAAAGGTGCGGTCGATCCCCGCGGCCTCGGTCACCTCGATCCATGCATCGGCCTCTTCGGGCGTCAGGTCTGGCGTGATGACGCCGCTTCCGCCCGCCGCAGCAAGTTCGTCGGCGAACTTCTGCACTCCGAAACGCTCGATGGGATTCCAGTAGCTCATGACATACACCGCTTGATGCTCCGCCGGCGTCAGGCGGTCGACCACGCTCAGGACGTCAGCAGTCGTCACCCCGCGCTCGAGCGCGATTTCCACCGATTCCTGGATCGCGGGGCCGTCCATGAGTGGGTCGGAGTACGGGAGACCGACCTCCAACAGGTCGACACCGGAGTCGAGCATGGTTTGGAAGATCTCGACACTGTCATCGACCGTGGGGAACCCCGCCGGGAGGTAGCCGATGAGTGCTGATCGTTGCTGTGTCCGGGCGGCGTCGAAAACGGCCGCGGTCCGCGGATTCACGTCGTGTCGATTCCAAACCAGCGAGCAGCAGTTTCCACGTCCTTGTCCCCTCGCCCGGACAGATTGATCACGATCACCGCATCCGGACCGAGCTCTCGACCCAGACGCATAGCCCCCGCGAGAGCATGCGCCGTTTCGATGGCCGGCAATATCCCTTCGGTGCGACTCACGATCGAGAACGCTTCCATCGCTTCGGCGTCCGTCACCGGCTCGTAGGTGGCCCGACCCGAGTCGTGCAGCCACGCGTGCTCGGGGCCCACGCCGGGGTAATCCAGTCCGGCACTGATCGAATGTGACGGGATGGTTTGGCCCCACTCATCCTGCATTACGTACGTGCGCGCACCGTGCAGAACGCCGGGCGCACCCATGGCGAATCGCGCCGCGTGACGACCGGATTCCACGCCTTCCCCGCCAGCTTCGTAGCCGATCAAGCGCACCTCGGGATCATCGAGGAACGCCGAGAACAAGCCCATCGCGTTGGACCCTCCGCCGACACACGCCACTGCTGCATCCGGCAACCGGCCCTCGATTTCGAGAATCTGCTCCCGCGTTTCACGTCCGATGACGCTGTGGAAGTGCCGGACGATGCGCGGGAACGGTGATGGTCCCGTCACGGTTCCCAGCAGATAATGCGTTGTCGCGACGTTGGTGACCCAGTCACGCATCGCCTCGTTGATGGCGTCTTTGAGAGTCTGGCTTCCCGTTTCGACCGGGATGACGGTGGCCCCGAGCAATTGCATACGCGCGACGTTCAGCGCTTGCCGTTGGGTGTCTTCCTTGCCCATGTAGACAACACATTCCAACCCCATCAGTGCCGCGGCTGTCGCCGACGCGACTCCGTGTTGCCCGGCACCCGTCTCGGCAATGATGCGCGTCTTGCCCATGCGGGCAGCCAACAGCGCCTGTCCGAGAACGTTGTTGATCTTGTGAGATCCCGTGTGGTTGAGGTCCTCTCGCTTGAAGTAGATGCGGGCCCCACCGCACTCGCGTTCAAAGCGCGCCGCTCGAGTCAACGGAGAGGGTCGTCCGGTGTAGTCCTTCTCCAGGTCCGCGAGTTCCCGGGCGAAGTCCGGATCGGCGCATGCAGCGTCGAAGGCTTCTTCCAGTTGATCGAGGGCAGCCATCAAGGCTTCTGGAACGAAACGACCCCCGTACGGGCCGAAATGACCCGGTGCTGACGAGTGAGCATCAACGGTGTCGGCAGAGGCAGTCACGAGGTCATTCTCCTGCCGTGACGCAGGGCGGGGTGCGCTCCTGCCGTGACGAGATCGTGGACCGCGAGGCGAGGATCCTTGCCGGTGACCAGGCTTTCGCCGACCAGGACGCCGTCCGCCCCCGCCTCGGCATAGGCGATCAAGTCATGGGGCTCCCGAACACCCGATTCTGCGATCTTGATGCAGGTATCCGGGATCAGGTGCGCCACTCGCGCGAAGACGCCCCGGTCAACTTCCAGCGTGGTCAGGTCTCGGGCATTCACGCCGATGATGTCCGCCCCGGCGTCCAGGGCACGGGCGATCTCCGTCTCGTCGTGCACCTCCACCAGTGGAGTCAACCCCAGACTTCGGGAGCGCTCGACGAGTGACACAAGAGCGTCCTGTTCGAGCGCGGCCACGATCAGCAGGACGAGGTCCGCGCCGTAGGCCCGTGCTTCCCAGAGTTGATAACTGCCGATGACGAAGTCTTTGCGCAACACCGGCACGTCGACGGCGGCACGCACCGATGCGAGGTCGTCCAGACTCCCGCCGAAGCGACGTTCCTCAGTCAAGACACTGATGCAGTGCGCTCCACCAGCTTCGTAGTCGCGAGCCAGAGCGGCCGGATCGGCGATCTCTGCCAGCGGTCCTCTACTCGGACTTTCTCGCTTAACTTCAGCGATGACGCATACGTCCTCATTGGTGAACATCGGGCGCGGATCTCTCGGTGTATTGGTCGTACTCGCGCGTTCCTTGACGTGCTCAAGGGGAACGCGTTGCATCCGCTGCGCCACGTCTTCGCGGACTCCGTCAAGGATGTCGTTGAGGACGTTCATAGCCCCACAGTACGCCCGGTGTCTGCGCTTGCAATCGGGGCTCTAACCCACCCCAGATCCCAGGTAGGGAACAAAGTTGCGCACCACACCAAAGATCAGCACGCCGATCAGCAGCCAGACCATGAGTCGAGATCGCCGTGTTTGCGTTGCAATATCGACGACCGGGCGCCGACCGGTCCACGATCGATAGGCCCAGACAGCAAAGGCGACGATCACGACCGGCCAAAAAATGATCAGCAGAATGTTGTGATCAGCCATCCCCGAGAGGTCGCCATAGAGCAGGTCGTAGGTGCCACGCATGCCCCCGCACCCCGGACAGTCCAAACCAAAAAAGATTTGGCTCGGGCACCCGGGGTAATGCCCGGGAACGTTCGGGTCCACAGCGCGCAGGTAGACGCCTGCTGCGAGAGCGGCAATTCCGGTGATGAACACCGGCAGCATTCGCCGGCGCCGCGGTCGCTCGTCGACCGCGACACGAGTCTGGTCATCGAGCGTCTCCATTCGAGAAGCGTACGCCGTCATCCGAGCCCCGAGGGGCCGTCGAGCCCTACGCCAGGGGGATTCTGATCCAGAAGGACGAACCCACCCCTGGACTGCTGGTCACCGCAGCGGCGCCCCCCATGCGTGAGGCGAGTCGATCGACAAGCGCCAGGCCCAGTCCGGTTCCGACGGGCCGCACACCGCGATATCGCTCGTGCAGCGCACCTGGCTCGAAGGCGACAGCAAGGTCGCCCTCGCTTAAACCAGGGCCGCTGTCCCGAACCTCGATGACGGCAAACGAGCCCTCCGCGATCGCAGCGTCCGTATGGATCGCGAGATGAATCTGCGACCCCTGGGGAGAAACCCGTAGGGCGTTCTCCATCAGGTTGTCGATGATTTGGCGAAGGCGCATCGCATCCACGTGCACGTGGACGGGCCGCGCTGCTTCCGCGAGCGTCAAGGTGACACCATCGCGATCACATCGAGTTCGCCACACCTCTGCTGCCTCGGTGAGGATCTCCCGAACGTCGACGTCGGTTGCATTGACATGAAAGTCAGCGGCACCCAATCGCGCGAGGTCGAGAAGGTCGTGGACGAGTCGATCCAAACGACTCGCCTCGTGACCGATGGTCGCACCGACACTCGTCAGTTGCTCGGGGTCGAGGATGTCGTCGTTGAGGGCTTCCGCGTAACCCCTGATCGCCGTGAGTGGCGTTCGCAGCTCGTGAGAGACCGACAGCAAGAACTCTCGTTGGCGACCTTCGGACGTCGCGAGGGCTGCGTTCAGGGCATTCAACGCCTCGGCGATATCCGCGACTTCCGCTGGCCCCCGCGGGGTGAGGCGCTCATCCCTTTCCCCGCCCGCCATGCGATGGGCGACTCCTTGGGCGTCGCGCAAAGGACGGGAGAGCCGTCGCGCGACAAGGTAAGCAATGCCGACGGAGATAACCAAGCCCAGCGCCAGAGCGGCCGCAATTCGTGCGAGGAATTTCGTGCCGAGGTCTCCGGCGACATCGACCGACTGCGTCAGGATCACTGCACCGCCGGTGACCGGCCGACCCTCGATCAATATGCGACCCCCACGGCCATCTCGACCGCGAGACGAGATCGGCTCACCGGCGAGCAGGGCGTCGAATTCATCATCGCTGATCCCCGACCCTTGCAACGCAGGCGGAAGACCGCCCTCGCGAGAGACCAGGTATCCGGTGACGCCCTCCCGACGCAAGATCCGCTCCAGAGGTCGTGCGATGAGTCGATCCGGTGGCCGGCGGCCATCGGATCGCTCCACGTACGCGGCGGTCAGATCCGCAAGTCGCTCGAGTGCTCCGGACGCTTCTGCCACGGCCGCGCTGCGAACGAACGGCGCCACCGCGATACCAGCAACGACAACAGCAATGGTCGCGATCGATGCGATCAACAGGACTGTTTGCGTGACGATCCCCCACCGCTTGCGGGGCTGCAGAGTCTGCCGGGAAGACGTCGTAGCCGACTCTTCACTCATCGCCGGACACTTCCGCGGAGTAGCCCACGCCGCGCACCGTTCGGATCGGACTGTCATCGCCGAGTTTGGCCCGCAGTTGGGCCACGTGTACGTCGACGGTGCGGCTGCCCACTACGGACGCGTACCCCCACACTTCCGCGAGCAGTTGATCTCGACTGAACACCCGACCGGGCTCGGAAACCAGATGCGCGAGCAGATCGAATTCCGTCGCGGTCAAGTCAACGGGCTCGTCACGGACCCATACCCGGCGACGGGTCGTGTCCATCGATACGGCTCCGACGGATACGGGTTCACTCGAACTCCGGCTTACCCGCGAACGCCGCACGAGAGACTTGACGCGCGCAACCATCTCCCGGGGGCTGAAGGGCTTGGTCACGTAGTCGTCCGCCCCCAGTTCCAAACCAAGTACGCGATCGACTTCATCGTCTCGTGCGGTGCAGAAGATGACCGGCACCCAGTTGTCTTCGGCGCGCAACTGACGACAGACCTCGGTTCCATCCATACCGGGCAGGCCCACGTCGAGCACGATCGCAACCGGATGCCGAGTGCGGGCAGCCGTTAGTCCGCCGACACCGTCGAATTCGGCATGCACGCCGAACCCCTCACGGGTCAGGTAGAGGCGAAGGAGGTCCGATATCGGTTTCTCATCTTCGACGACGAGAATCAGCCCACGGTCGGTCATGTCCTAAGGGTGTCAGACGGACACGCGATTTCGCGGTGCCGCCGGTTACGAAAAGGTACCCAGAAGGTTCGAGAACAGTGAAGATGCGCGGATAGCAGCAGATGGACTACTGATTCGCAGGTTTCGCAGGTTTCCCGGCCTTGCCGTGCTTCCCGAGACCTACGGCCTGCATGACCTTTCCGACGATGGCGCCGAGGACAACCAGGCCAACGCTGATCCAGAACAAGGGCCAGTTGCCCAGAATGATCGCCAGGGTGCCGAGGGTGAACGCGAGCGTGACGATGACAACGGCCGTCCACGCAGCC
>Ga0255772_10005821_pt1 | contig 11347 bp, 5 predicted proteins | sample 071ome_34_FD_179970 | JGI IMG/M metagenome (GOLD analysis project Ga0255772, IMG submission 179970) | Coastal salt marsh microbial communities from the Groves Creek Marsh, Skidaway Island, Georgia - 071411BT metaG (version 2) | ecosystem: Environmental > Aquatic > Marine > Intertidal zone > Salt... | reverse complement strand
CCGTCGCCGCCGCCAGGCGACCCCACGTATACGCTACCAAGCTCTACGAGACACGCTGTGGACGAATCCGAAGCGGAATCCATCTTAGAGGGATGGGAGAAAGCGTGGCTGGACGGCATCGAAAATGCGACGAAAGATTTTGAACACATCGAAGTGTCTTGGTACGCCTCGCGATCTCTCGAAGATGTCATCAGCGACGCCTCGAAGTCGGCGTATGGATTCATCGCCATCGGATACGCTTTGGTGGTTGTGTTTTGCTTCTTCTTCTTCATCAGAGGTATCTCGGCCCAGAGCGGGAAACCTCCGGGACCTGTGCCGGCAATTTTAGCCACCATCGTCTGTATTCTGAGTACGGCTGCCTCGCTCGGGTTTGCCGCGTTTTACGTCGAAGCTGGATTAAAATTCAACGCCATCACGTTGCAAGTCGTACCGTTCCTCGCGCTCGGTCTCGGCATGAATGATTATTTCGTATTTGCTAAATACGTTGGAATTTGCCACGGCGAGAGCCCGAAAGGGTCGTCCGCGCAGTACATCATTAGGAGAGCGTATAGAAAAGCGGGAGCGAGCATTACGGCGAGTTCTGCGACGAACTTTGCGGCGTTTTGCCTCGGTGCAATTACGCCAATTCCAGCTGTTCGCGCGTTTTCGATTCAAGTCGCGATGACGGTGGTGTGTAACTACATTGCCGCCGTGGTCATTTTCCCGTGCCTTTTGCTCTTCGATCTTCAAAGACACGTAGACGCGAATCCAGACGCCGTCGGCGAGCTCGAGCATTCGTCAAAGAAAGCGGGAGAATCGAGCAGTACCGACGGGTTTTCGTGCGTCAGATGTTTGGGCGCGTTTGCGAGCATCGTCTTTCGGATGACGTGCGTTGCACTTTCGGCGGGATTTTTTGCATTTTGTGCCGCTGGAATTGACAAAGTCAAGTTGGGCTTAGATCTCGAAGATGTCGTGCCTTCCTCGTCGTACATTTACGATTACGCTTTGAACACGAGAAACTATTTTGCAACCTACCAAGTGTCGTTGGTCTCGTCTGGTGTTGACTTCTCGACCACTACGGAAAACCAAGCGTTGCTCGAACACGATTTTGTCACCGCGCCGAACGTAAACGTCGAATACGGCTCGGTGAATTACTTGCGATACCTTGCAGACGAAACGACAGGGAAAGTCAGCGGAGGTGAAGTTTGTAGCGAGGACACGCTCTGGCTGTACGATTACATCAACCTCAGCGACGAATCGTTGGAGAGATGCGCTGCTATCAACGAAGACGCGAGCTTGTCTGCTTCCGAGAAGAAATTGAAATGCTTTCGAACGTGCATGAATGCGGAGCCACAAATGGCGTACGCACCAACTACGCACAACCCGACAGTCACTGATGCCTCGAAGACGTACAGATGCTCGTATAACGCGACGAACAATCACTGCGTGTGCCCGTGGCGTCAAGTGTATAAACCGGCGTTGTATAATCAAAACATGCAAACCTTTCTCGACGGAGGTGAGAGAGGACAGATTTCGCAATCGCTGATGATTACGAATTCTACGCCAACGAGTGTAGGGTACACGACCGTCAGCGACGTGCGCGCCATCTTTTACGTGGAGGATGTGTTCTCGTTGGAAGACAAGTTACATCACATGCGGGAGGCGCGAAAGATTGCCGAAAGTTCTAAGCTCGCCACAGAAGATGGTGCGACGGTATTTCCATTCGACTACGCTTTGTACGCGTTGAACGAACAGTATTTGAACATAGAAAGAAACACTCTGCGAGGTTTAGGCATTTCCGTGGCGATTGCCTTTGTCGTCATGTATCCGTTCGTGACGTCCTTATGGCTCGATGTTATCTTGACCTTTGTGATTGCGGTGGTTCAAATCGAGCTGTACGGTTTGATTCATTGGATTGACTTAAAATTAAACGCAGTCACTATGGTGAATCTAATCATGACGGTTGGTATTTCGATCGAGTTTGTCATTCACGAAGCTCGCGCGTTCGCGGAAGCGAAAGGCACGAGACCGCAGCGCGCGGCTCAGGCGCTCTCGGAAATGGGACCGGCTATTTTTGCCTCTGCTTTCACGACATTTTTAGCGGTGCTCCCGCTCGTCGGCGCAGATTACGAGTACTTTCAAAAATACTTCTTTTCCATGTATGCCATGATTTTGTTCGTTGGCTTGTTCAACGCTCTGGTGACGCTTCCGGCGCTCTTATCGTTCATCGGCCCGCCAGAGTTGGGCGAAGGCGCCGTGCGCGACTCGGAAGGTAAGCTCGACAAAGAAATGGTATAATTTAAGAGAGAGACGAGGAGAGAGAGAAAAAGAAAAGAAAGAGAAAAGGAATTCAAAAACGATGCTGAGTTTTGGATGTACCATGCATCTAATAATAATGATTACACTGATTATGCAGTGATACGTATAATACGCAAGCGAGCGCGAGTTGATAGTATTTTTTTCGTATTATGTTTTCCGTAGACACGAGTATTTCGATAAGAATGATACTACAAAAACTCATGCATACTCAAAAATTCAAACAGTAAAACTTAATCGATCTTATCTATTCTCTCCCCCGTTTTCAAATCCTTCAACTCTACGTCGCCAGCTGCTGGTTCCTTCCTCAGCTTTTCTTGCTTTCCGTCCTCGCGCAAGCGCTTATCTATAGATTTACAAATCCTCTCCACGATCGTCTCCACGCTCGCGCCGTACGCGTCTCCCTCATCGCCATTGACCGAAACCGCAATGTCACACTCCGCGTACATCTTGCCTCTGTCTTGCCACAACGACTGAATCTTCTCCTCGATTTTAGCAATCTGTGCCTCTTCGTCCTCCTCGGAGAGACACTCCTTCAACAGAGGCCTCGCGTCGACGCCGTCTTTATGCACCCGCCTCGCCAACGTTCGATGATCGCCCTGTAAACACACCGTCACGCCGTTGTGCAAGTGCATCCAGTTGTTTCTCACCGTCACGATGCCCCCACCGGTGGATACCACCACTCTTTTATACGACGCCACTTCCGCTAATATCGCGCTCTCCGTCTCTCGAAACGCCTCTTCGCCCTCCTCCTCGAATATCTCGTGCACTTTTTGCTTCGTTATTTGTTCAATCAACTGATCGGTATCGAAGTACCCGTAACCCAAAGATTCGGCGAGCTTTTTCCCAACCGTAGTTTTCCCGGTTCCCATGAGACCGACGAGGAAAACCGAGGCTGATTGCAGCGCGTCCGAGGTCGACGCGTGCGTCGGTGCCGCAGACGACGCCGTCGCGATTGGATTTTTGCTTCCCAATCTGCTGCTTCGCGTCGGCGCACCCACGCCGCGCTTCAAAATCTTCCCCGCTTTTGAATTGGCCGTTTTAAAAGCGATGCATTTGTTAATGTTGTTGTTGTTTTTGCCGCCGCTGCTGCTCGCGGCGGCGGAGGTCGAGCATCGAACGACCGATGCTAACGTTAAATTCGCACTCATATTCTTTTGGATAAAATGACATCATCATGCGAAAGAAAACATCTCATGTATAGTTTAGGGTTTTCACAATTTTTGTCTCCTGTTTGGTTTTGGCTCCTTTTCACCCCGCCTCTTTTCCTCCATTCAAAGACGCGAAGAACAAAACCAAACATGGCTTTGATTGTCGGTGACGATTTCCAGCACATTTTGCGTGTTTTAAACACGAACGTCGATGGACGCGAGAAGGTACGATAGTTACGGACCGCTTTTATGGTTCGCGAGGATGCGCGCGCGGTTGCATTTCGCGGCGCTCTTCTCTTTTTTCCTCTCTCTCTTTAGCCCTGGGATTTTTTGGAGGATCCGGGCGCGCACGCATCTCGAGTGGGTGATGGTGTGGAAAAGTAAACGCGCGAGGAGTAGCGTTCGCGGCGTTCAGAAAGTACTTCTTAGCGCGAATGCGGTCCGTTCGAGCGCGCGTTGCGTTCGCGAATGCGCGCGCGGCGGAGCGCTACTTTCTTTTTTTTCCTTCCATTTTCGCGCAAACAAGGGTCCACGCACGGGGCTCCCGTTTCTTTTTCTTTCTCTTTTGAAAACACAGTCGCTGACGCGCCTTTCTCCTCTTTTCTCTTTCGCACGCGAACAGGTCATGTACTCTCTCACGAAAATCAAAGGTATCGGGCGCAGATTTGCGAACATCATCTGCAAGAAGGCGGAAATCGATATGGGTAAAAGAGCCGGGGAACTCTCCGCCGCTGAACTCGAATCGTTGATGGTCATCGTCTCCAACCCGAGACAGTTTCGCGTGCCGGATTGGTTTTTGAACAGAAAGAAGGACATTAAGGATGGTAAATACACTCAGTTGACTTCCAACCAGTTGGATACCAAGTTGAGAGACGACATCGAGAGGTTGAAGAAGATGAGAAACCACAGAGGTTTGAGACACTACTGGGGCATCAAGGTGAGAGGCCAACACACGAAGACGACCGGGAGAAGAGGCAAATTGGGCAGATAAACGGCGCTCGCGTGTGTTTGGGGAGTTCATTTTGCTCGTCGCTTACACGCATCGTCGCACCAATCATTGGTGCGTTTGTATGTGTGTGTGTGTGTTTGATGAGTTTTTGAGCTCCTTTTGTAGTCAAGACTTAATTAGAGGGAGAGAGAGATAAAGAAAGAGAAGACGAGCTCTTCTCGTTTAGACACTTATTTGTAGTAGCATTCTACACAACTATTTAGCATTACACAATTTACAAAACTAACACTCTATGATCTATCTATTTCGCAAGAGCTAATGTGCTACCAAGTAGCGCGTCCCTCTAAAGGTATTCGTCGTCTTCCCTCGCAGGCGCGACGCTTCCTTCCGGAGGCAGCGGGAAGCACAACTTCAAGCGGAACGCATCCGTCCCGCTTAAATAATACCGATGCAACCGCTTATCCCGAATAAAACCCAAGTTTTCGTACAATCTCAACGCGCCTTTATTCGTGCTCTCCGCCTCCAACACGCACTCATCCGCGCCCATTTCGTGCATCACTTCTAGCGCTCTCTCCACGAGCATACTCCCCAAGCCTAACTTTCTCGCCTCCGGGGCGACCACCAACATCGCCACGTACCCTCGAAACGACCCGCGATGGTCGTCTAATTTACACACGACCGTCCCCACGCACTTCGAACCTTCGTACACGAGAAATGTCAGCTGCGGCCACTGGTTCAAGAAGTACCGGTACGTGAATATCGAATACGGTTCGCTGAGTTGCTGTTTGATTAGAGTTGAAATTTCGGGAAGCTGTTTGTCCTCGTCCGTGTATTGCGTGAACGTCAAGGTTTTATTCGCAGACGGAATGTGAACGGTTTCTGGAGCGCGGAGAGGAGGAATTGGTGGCGGTGGGCCCGGTTTGACCGGCATTTATTATTACGCGAAGAGAGTTTAGTATGTATCTTCGTCGAACGTGTTTATATGCGTGAGAGGCGTTTTTTTTAGAGTGAGGTGGGAAATGTAACACAACTGCGCTAAAATAAGGGAACCTCTCTTGCGTTGTTGTTCAACTCAAAAATTCGCCTTCGCTTTCCATTTTTGCCAAAACTTTGAGCACGGTTTCAGAGACGGAGTCGCGCCAATTGTTGAAATCTTTTCGAACGGGCGCCCAGTAACGACCTCGGTTCGGTTTCGCCTTGGACGCGCGAGCGAGGACGTCTTCTTTCGGCGAAGTGGTAGTGTCGTCGTTTTTGGCTTTCTTCGCCTTTTTGGCGTTTAAGGGGTTTATGTTGCTTTCTGCGTCGTCTTCTAAAGACTTTTCGAACGCGTAGTAGCGGACCCAGACGTCACCGTCTTCCGGGCGTAACGTGGCGGCCCTGTTGAACCACGCGCGGGCTTTGTCTAATTTGCGGTCGTTCCAGAACAGACGAGCGACCGCGCAGACTACGTCTGGGTCGTCGTCGCATGCTTTGAGCGCGTCCACGGATCGAGCCTTTCGTTGTGGACGAGGCGCTGATTTGATGGCTTCAGCGTGGAGAATACCGGCTTTCGGGCACTCGCGAAGGGCTCTGGCTAACAACGCAGACGCCGCGGTGTGCTCGCCAAACTGTTTCTCCACCATGACAGCTTCGAGCCACAACTCTGGAATTTTGGGGTTCTTCAATCGCGCCTGTTCCAGCGTCGCTCGCGCTAAGCCAAACTTCTTTTCCAACACGTCCAATCGCGCTTTAGCAATCCACATCGGCGAGGCATCTGGACATTTCTTTAATCCTAAATCGTATATTTTTCTCGCCTCGGCATACTTCTTTTCTCTCTCTTCGAGTTGGCCGGACATAATCCACAGCTTCCAAAATTTCGGGTGCAACGTTCGACCTTTCTTCAGCACCTCGCGTTCTTCCTCCGCATCGTTCATTTGTCGAGCACACACCGCTGATTTCATCCACACGCGAGCGGAGTTTGTCTTGTCTCCATCTTCTCTATTGCGCGCGTTTTTCAAGAGTAAACTCGCGCGCTCCAACTCTTCGTTTTCAAATTCTAACTTGAAAGCCGCCAACCAAATGTCCTCGTTTTCTGGGTTGGCAGAAAACGCCTCTTCTAACACCGATCGCGCACCCGTCACATCACCTTGTAACCATCGCTCTTTTGCCGCCATGAGCCACAAGATCTCCTCGTTCGGAAGTTTCGTCGTCGCGTCTCGCAAGACTTGGTCCATGCCTTTGAAATTCTTGCAATTCTTCTCCAGCGTCGCGGCGTCGATCCAGATTTCCACGTCGTCAGGAAAGAGCTCGATGAGTTTCTTGCGAATCGTTCGTGCGACTTCAAACGAGCCATTCTTTTCAAAATCGGACGCATCTGCAGCGTACGTGAGTTTCTGATCTAGTTCGTCCACGTTCTCGCCAATGACTGCGTTGACAATCGCGCGACAAGTATCCAGCGATTGCGGCTCGCTCTTTTCGCACGTTTCAGCTTCTTTCATCCATAAATCTCTGTCAATTTTCACATTCTTACCTCTCAAAGACTTGATCGCCCGGTCGATTATTTTTTGACACATTTTACCGTTTCCGTTGGCTTCTTCTAATCGCGAAGCGGTGACCCAAATCGAGCGTTCCGTCGGCAACGTTTCTCTCGCTTTGTTCAAAACTTTTCTCGCGTTATCGTACGATTCTAATCGGGCTAACGCGAGCCATAACTCGACGTGTTGTGGACAACACTCCGTTGCTCTTTGAAGCAACGCTCTCGCATCGTTCTCGTCGGATAGATCTACCAACGCTTTCCACAAACGAACAGAATTCGGGACGTTTTCCAACGCTTTCCTCAAAACTCTTCTCTTCCGATCTTCGTCTTTTTCCGCTTGCGTCGCTCGCATCCAAATCGCGACAGAATTCGGCAACGATTCAACAGCCGAGGCTAATATAGCTTTCCCTTGATCGGAATCCGTGCCGTGTAGACGTGCAGCTTCGATCCACGCGTCTTCGCTTTTCGGACACGCCTCGCACGCTTTCCTCGCCAGATCTTTCGCCGCTTTCAATTTTCCCGCAATCTCTTCCAAGCGAGCTGCTGCGATCCAACCGGGCGCGTGCTTTGGGTTCGTATTAATCACCGATTTTAACAACAATCGCGCTTTCTTAATATCCGAAATTTCCGCCGCCGAGTTAATTTTCAACGACGACAGAGAGGTTAAATACCCTCTCGGATCGACCGTAGATGACCCGTTTTGACTATCTTGCGATTGCTGCTGTTGCAAACCGTCTAATTTTAATCCCAATCCTAAACCTCTCGCCTCTCCCACCGCGGTTAAATCCGTGCTCGCTCCATCACCTCCTCTCTCGTGATCTTCGTCCGTATTCACCGTCTCTCGTTCTTTCAACGCCGCCGACAATAGTGTATCGGGGGCCGGCGTGAACCGCTCGTACGCTTTGCTCTTCTTAATGCTATAATCCCCAATTTCTGGAATCTGATCCCACTCTTCTTCGCTCACTTCGCTTAGTTTCCTCTTCAAATCCGCGAATTGATCTTTAATCGTTCCTTCTTTCACCGCGTTCTTCTCCTCTTTCCGCTCGCGTTTCAACCTTTCCTTTTTCGCTTTCGTCCTCTCGTCGGTGTCGCAAAACGCGTCGATGGCGGCCCATATCCGATCCGCCTCTTCGTCGTCCTCGTCGTACGAACCATCGTTCGCATCTTTCGCGAACAACCCCGCGTCGTCGTTCCCTTTTTCCCTTCGTTTGTTCGGGTTCAACTCTTCGTCTTCGTCTTCGCCTCCTCCTCCTCCTGAAGCTCCTCCTCCGGAGACAACCGTCACCTTCCCAGCGGCGGTTTGTTTCACCGCGCCGCCAATGTCGGACCGCGTGGTAAACCCAGTCGCGCCGCGTCCAACGCCCGCGACGTAGTTTGGCGGCGGTTTTTGTTTCAGAAAGTCGAGTCGGGAGACTCGCGGCGGTGGTATTCCCGCCATATTCTTCGTCGTCGTCGTCGTCTTCTCTTCTGTCTACGAGTGCGCTTTTTCTTTCCGATTCGAATCTCTGTTCTGTTCTCTCGCTCTCTTTGTCTTTTTCTTGTAATCTCCGGTCTCGTTCCTCCTCCTCGAAGAGCGAAGCTCCCTCTGGAAGAAATCTCCTTCTCCGTCGAAGCGCGCGCGCGTCGACGATTCTCTCGTCTCTCGTCTTGTTCTCTGTCTCTCTTCGCCTTTTCCGACGAACGCGGAGCTTTTTTTTCTGCGCAAAGTGTTTAGGGTTTTCGTAGTTTTACGCGCCAACCGTGTGGCCGTTTGTGTTTACAATCGTCCTTTCGTTACTCCTAGCGGCAGTCAAAACGGTGCGAGATATAATAAAAGATGGCGGAAGAAGGCGAGATTGAAGAAGAAGGAGAAGAAGAAGCGGGAGGAGGAGGAAGAACAACGGCCGCGAGCAACGAGAAGAACACAACGAGCGAAAACTCCTCCCGGGAAATTGAAAAAGTGAAAGACGGAGAAGAGGAAGAAGAAGAGGAGGTGGAGGCGAAGGAAGGCGAGCGGTACTTTGGGTCGCTGGCGAAGGAAGGGAAAGCGCCGCCGGGGACGAACCCGTTCGCGTCGTCCTCTTCCGCGATCGATACGGCGGAGGATATCAAGAAAATGATCGAAGACGCGAAGAGGCAAACGGAGAGACAACGCGTGGAGCGAGAGAAGATTGAAAAAGAGGAACGAGAGAAGGAACGGTTGGCGGCCGAGAATCGGGGGCTGACGTATAAACCGAGAGCGAAAGCCGGGGAAGGGGAAGAGGAGAAAGGGGAAGTGGTGCGAAGGAAAGTGGTTCGAGCGAAGCGACCGGTGTCAACGAATAGCAGCGGCAACAACAACAACGAGGAGACGGACGGCGCTGCGAAGCCGAACGCGTTTGCGAGCTTAGTCGCCGGAGGCGCGAAGAAAGCTGCGGACGACGAGAGCAATAAGAAGAAGAAAGAAGACACGCCGCAAAAAGGAAGCGTATTTAGCCGGTTGAGTAAGAAAGAAGGAGGAGGAGGCGAGGACGAGACGCCGACAACGACGACGAAGACAAAGAAAGCTTCGCCCGAGGCGAAAAGCGCGAAACAAAAACAAAAGAGCAACGAAAAAAAAGACGATCAGCAACAACAACAACAAACGCAGCCTGGCTTCGCCTTATTCCCAGGCCTCGCCAAGTTCAAAGACGACGAGAACAAAAAGCCGCCCCCGAAAGGCGGCGCGGGAGTCTTTAGCGGCTTCGCCGGCTTCGCGCCTCGACCGAAACCGACGGCGGAGGCGATTGAAAATAAAGACGACGAAGAACAAAAAACGTCGTTCAAACCGTCCGCGTTCGCCAAAGAGCTCGGTCTCGAGAGCGTTCCGAAAGAACTCGACGCCGTGAAATGCGCCAACGCCTCCGAGTTTGCTAAGGAGATATTAGGATCGTGAAAAACGAACGACCGAGAGCATAATAAAAGAAATACAAACAAACAACTTTGTTTTTGGAAGCAAAGTTGAAACCCTAAACAATCGAAAGTCTTTCCCGCGCCACTTTGCCCAAAACCATCGCACATAAATTTAGAGAGACGCGCGCTGTATCATCGCGAGAGACAGAGAGACGCGAACGCTCGCGGCCTACCTCGTCGTTTGCCACATCTCTCGCATCATCCTCTCTCTCTCTTTCTCTCTTTGAAACGAGGAAAGAAAGAGAGAGAGAAAGATGCCGGCGAGCAGCGAGAACGAACGAGCGCCACTGTTACGGGAGCCCGCGGGGAACGTCGATACCACCGAAGACGGCATCTCTCCCTCCTCCTCCTCGCCGTCGCTTCTCGCGATCTCCAAACCGTCGCAGTCGATCAAAAAAGTCCTCACGTTGACTCTGGGCATCTGCTTGCTCGGTTTTCTCGCGTGCGTCTCCTTGGCGTCGCTTTCCGACGATAAAAAAGGTTGGCATCAGAAGAGCGGTGGCAAAAATGGTCTCGGGAAACGCATCAACGAGAAGAATTTGAGTTGGCGAGCGGACGAGAAGATGGAGTCGATCGAACGCGTGACGAACCCAGGTGGGAGACGGTCGAAGAGGAAGAAGAACATCAAGTCGTCGTATCTGTCGTCTTTATCGTCGTCGTCGTCGTCGTCGAGCGTTGGTGGGAAAGTTACGTGGGAACTCTCCGAGTACGCCTCGAAGGATGGGAAGCAAGAGAGCGAGAGGAAGAAGAACGCGGCGAACTTGGTGGAAGCGCTGAAGGAAAATCATGTGGCGAAGGAAGACGAAGAGTATGAAAAACCAAAGAGACGAGAACAGAGAGCACCGATCGTTGTTGTTGGTAATATGGATAAGAGAAATAGCAACACGAATATTGATTATTTAGGCTCGTCGTACGGCGAGTACGCGTGGGAACCGCCCTCGGATTTGCCGGAGAGTTTCGACGTGAGAGATAAGTGGCAGGAGTGTTCGGACTTTATCGGCGAGGCGTGGGATCAAGGCGAATGCGGTTCTTGTTGGGCGATCGCACCGACGAAGGTGATGAGCGATAGGTTATGCATCGCGAGTGGAGGTAAAATACAAGAGAGATTGTCGGCGGCGGAGATTTTGTCGTGCGGACAGTTGGTGTCGGAGTTTTCGTTTGGTTCGTGCGAAGGAGGGATGCCGGACGACGCGTACGAATTCGCGAAGGAATTTGGTGTTGCTAGTGGTGGAAAGTACGGAGACGAGAAAGGATGCGCGTCGTACCCGTTTCCGCCGTGTCATCATCCGTGTCACGTGCAACCGACGCCTACGTGTCCGTTGAAATCGGAGTCGGCGCAGTGTCAAGGCGATGAGGACGAACACACTAGAAACGAAGTCGCGCAGCACATCGATAAGTTGGTGCACTGTCCCGATGGGGATTATGATTGCATGGCGAGAGAAATTTATAACAGTGGACCAGTTTCTTCGTACGCCGGAACAATTTACGACGAGTTTTATGCCTATAAAGATGGAGCGTACAGAACGA
>Ga0255772_10005814_pt1 | contig 11361 bp, 8 predicted proteins | sample 071ome_34_FD_179970 | JGI IMG/M metagenome (GOLD analysis project Ga0255772, IMG submission 179970) | Coastal salt marsh microbial communities from the Groves Creek Marsh, Skidaway Island, Georgia - 071411BT metaG (version 2) | ecosystem: Environmental > Aquatic > Marine > Intertidal zone > Salt... | reverse complement strand
GGAGTACGGTGCGGTTTGCCTTTATCAAGCCATCCTTCGCGTCACCCGCGACCCCGTCATTATCGAATTCGCGAACCAGCACCTTGAGACTGAAACCACGCACCTTGAACGCATGGAGGCGTTACTTGAGCCCCAAGAACTGACCAAGCTACTGCCCCTCTGGAAAGTGGCCGGATATCTGGCAGGATTCGTGCCTGCGCTCTTGGGCCGCAATGCAGTGTTTGCCACCGTCGACGCGGTAGAAACCTTCGTCGACCAGCACTACTTATCGCAACTGATCTCGCTCGGCAAAGAACCCACTGCTGACCCCTCAAATGAAATCATGCAGCTACTCTACGACTGCCGCCACGATGAGCTCGTGCATCGGGAAGAGGCTCGCTCCCATGCCGATACTGAAGGGAAGCCCTTGCTCCAGGCCTGGCAAAAGATGATCGAGGTGGGTTCGCACATCGCGGTTGGTCTTAGCACTCGCTGGTAGGCAGCTATTCATTGCGACCGAATTTCGATCTAGCCTGAGTGGACCCATCAGGAGCGAGCTACCCCACCGGTCGCCGAGCATAGGGTAATTAGATTCAGCGATTTCATCCACGCCCTTCAATCTAATCGCACGCTAGTCGCAAGGGGATACCAAGCCATCCCAAAAACTTTAACTTGCAACCTTGGTGTCGTTCCTGTCTAATGCGCGTCGATTCAATCACTCGATGATCAACGATCGAACGTACTGCTGCTCGCGCCTTCCCGTGATGTCCTGGGTTTCCCATTGTGTTACGCCTGCCCGAACTCTGCCTTCTGTTTGTTGCCGTTAGGGGCCACCGCCTAGGTGGCAGGTTGAACACTGAAACCACATCAATTGGAGATACGCAATGAGCGACGACAAGCAAAACGGAACGGTAAAATGGTTTGATGAGAAAAAAGGGTTCGGCTTTATCTGCCCCGATTCAGGCGACAAAGACATCTTTGTGCACATCACTGCGGTACACAGCTCTGGCCTCGACGGTCTGAAAGACGGACAGCAACTGAGCTTTGGCCTTTCAACTGAGCGCGGGCGGACTTCTGCTACTAATCTTGAAATCAGAGGCTAAGTCAGCACCTCATCGAAAACGGCGCCTACTGGCGCCGTTTTTATTTGTGCTCCAAAGATCTCAAAACTATTGGCTGGCGACTATCAGCCATGAGTAGCTGGCAGGGAGTGGCTGCAAAGCACTAACGCCCCTTTCCATCGAATTAGATGCTTTCAAGCAGCTCGAGCGTATTCCATTCGAGCATCGCATTCTGCGTGCGGTAGAGCATCATGTCCTGCCAATCGACGCCGAGGTCAGAACATTCTTTTTCTATCAGGGTGACGTCGGTTTGTGCCGACGCGATGACCATGATCATCTGACTCACAGCCAGTCCATAGCTGATATCGACGTTGAGCTCTTCACGACTGTAACCAGTCACGCCTCGGTCGATCAACGCCGCGTGATAGCCGGCCACCAGGCCTTCCATTTGCGCACGCCGCTGCTCATCCGTTAATCCGAGACCAATAATCCGCGAAACATCCCAAGCACCTGGCGCAACAAACGGGAATTGCCAGTCGATGACCGCGAATTCGCCTCCCGCGTCGGTGGGAAAAAACATTTGCTTGGCGTGGAAATCGCCATGCACAAACGTGAACGGACGAGTCGCCGTCCAAGCAAGCATGGCATCGAGCTTTTCAGCCATCAGCGCCATCGCGCGCTGGGTGACTTCAACATCGCCGTACAGCTCTTTAATGATCGGCGCCACCATATGGGCGGCCCCCATCGCGGCACCAAAAAAGTCTTTGTTATCGAACTGAACGATCCAATCCTTCTCGCGGAGAATCGGGTCTTGCCACCACTTGGCATGCAGCCCAGGGAGGGCATCCACCGCCATCGCTACCTGTGCATCGCTCACTGCCCAAGAAGGCGATTCAGCCGGGGATAGGTTCGCAAGCAGCAGCACAACCTCCTGCTTAGCTTGGTCATAGTCCACGTAAATGCACTCGGGCGTCGCAATACCCACGTCTGGGAACTCCTTATAGAAGGAGCTTTCGCGGCGGTATTGATCGTAATTGGCAATGATGTCGGTGATGACTTGCGGGTTCTGACTGGTGTACTTCGCAACAATACTCGTCGGGAGCCCGCAATCAGAGTCGCTATAGGTCACGTCCAAAAACGCGATTTCAGCGGTTTGCCCCGGCACATCGGATGCCTTGACCGCCACGCTTTGCACGGTTGCAGCACCCAACTTTGAGGCCAAGGCCTCATTTAACCAGTCTGCTGTAAATGCCTCAGGGGATGCGGGAATCATCATAACGGTTGGCCTCGCGCGTATTTGATCCTAAGACCTTAAAGCCTCGCGCCATAAGTTGGAAGCCAGGCTCTGCGAGTGGTAGCAGGAGGAGATCCTAAATTCCAAAGCGAATCTCAGAGACCGTGGGCCGCACCATGAGAGGACTGGAGGTTGGAAAGGGTTTTTACTCAGATTCGTTAGCGCTCGCTTTATCAGCCGCCGCATCGGCAATGGCGTCAAGGCGCTCGAAGCAATCTTTCAACATCTGGGTTTGACCCGTCCGCGTTCGAACCGACTCTCCGTAAGGCGTTCTTTCATGAACCACCACTTGAGGGTGCGCGCCAGCGGTGAATTGGCAGGCAGCGACGCCTGTTTGATTAGGGGTAAAGTCAGAGCGCTCGCGCAAGTAAGCGCAACTGGTGAGTAATGCAGCAAGCGCCATCAAGCTAAGGCGATAAGCGCACCTCAGCAAAACGTTAACTTCAAGCCCTAACCCTGGGTTAGTCATCCTGGGTGATCCATGCGATATTCATTTGCTGCCATCGTTGGCCATAACCATTTAATCAGCGCTGCGTGATAGTGAGTTCCCGCCTGAGGCGAATCATCAAGCAGCGCCCTCTCCTGTCTCTGGGGCATTCATATAGTCCTTGTAGTACGTCATCAGACCGTCTCGCACTCGATAGAGTCCGCACCCCTCAATTCGGCCTCGAGGGGTTACCGCCACCCACTGGGCCCAAGCCACCTCGCCACCACCATCGATTTCTACCACTTCAAAGTGGGTCTCACGTTTTTTCATCTCGACGTTCATCCTCGCCATAAAGCCAGCGATAGCCTCTCGCCCTTCAAACGTGCCAAAAAATGGATCCTCCAACACGGCGTCCTCGGCGAAGAGTTCCACCATGGCGGTGTAATCCCCGGCATCCTGAATGCGCCAAAACGTCTCTATGGTCTCTGCTGCGCTGCGTGTCAATATCAATTCTCCTTGTTCACTCTCTCGCTTGGGGCCGGGCCACTTTTTCAAGTCGTCTGACAGCGCTTCCTAGATTAAGGCTGCCTCTCCACCAACTGCTTCTCCGCCAGCCGCTTCTCCACCCAAAGGCGCCTCAGTTTCATCTGTTGCTACTCGGCCTCCACGGCCAACTCCGGTCTACGGACACTGGTCCCGGTCTCGCTTTTGTCCTGCTCGGAGGGGCAGCACTTACGTGGCCCCTCGCTATGGATCGTCAGGCAGTAGGGTGAGCCCCCTTTGATTCCCGAATCACTCAGCCGTAAAGAAATCCCCTCTCGCTACCCCAGTGTCATCGTAAACGGGCTCTTCTAGCTCCACCCGATATTTTTTGATGACGTTCGTACGCGGCTTCCTGGCGAAGGATGCAAGGTGGCCACCCATGTCTCGGTACCAATGGCTGGCAAGGTGGGCAGAAAGCGTCTCCGAAGATGTCCACTCTTCATACACATACACTCGCCCCGGGGTAAGGTGGCATTCCGTCCATGAATAGGCAATGCAACCTTCTTCTTCCAGCGCGCCTTCGATGTGCGGCCTTGCCGACGTTAATATCTCGGGCACTTCGCTCGCGTTCTCGAAATCGATGTACCCGGCAACAATTACTTTCATAGCGTTCCATCCTTAAAGCCTTGTCAGCATCATAGCGCGACAGCAACGCTGAAGGCGACGATGTTACTACGGGCTTTTTGAACTCTGCGACTCAGCGCGGCTTATCATCCCAGCCCTATGACTCCAAGCTCTTCGTCAATGGCAGCGGCTATTTACGCTTCGCTCTCTTCGCTAGACAGCCTCTACCTCCTGAGGTTATTTGCTTACTCTTTTAGCTACCTTCAGTTCCCTTGCCTCCCTTTCGCGCGTCATCTACATCGAACCATCTACATCGAACCATCAACATCGACCGGTCAACATCAAACTATGGATAGTCGACTAATCCTCGCTATCCCTGAGAAGCAGTAATCCCACAACTTCAAATATCTCCTCCGGACTTTATGGCGCTCACCTATCGATCCGCCTAATCCCCTCACGACCACTGACAGTTCAGCTTCAACTGGCACACCCGAGCTCGGGGGACTCGCCGAGACGCAGCCCAACCCGCTACACTCCGACTAAATAAATGGTCTGTTTCGCTATGGATGACAGAAAAAGGATGTCCCTATCAAGGCACGCACTCTGCCGTATCTCTGCACTTGCATTAATGCTGCTTATTTTGGCGCCGGGCCCAACGACCGCAGAGGAAACCAGCGTATTCGACCGAATCACCGGCTTTTTCAGTGACCGCTTCAGTTCAAGCGAGTCAAAGGTGCCTAAAGCGCGCTCCCTCGAGGCCTGCACCGCGCTGTCTGAAGACGCCCACGAACTCATGATTCGGCGCCAAGAGGGTGATGCAAGGGCGGCTGCAACAAAACGCGCGCTTGAAATGGCGGGGAGAGCCGCTTGGCCGTCGAACGGTCAAACCGACGCCGAATCGGCCTACATGCAGCTGGTCGGTCAGGCTTACGCCGCCGACCGCAGTTGGTTTTTCTTCCTGCGAGGTCGTATCGCTGATGAATTTCGGGACAATACGTTTGCGGATTGTCTGAGCGATTTCTAGTAAGTCGAGCGCATCACATCCGTCAACGACTGGCCCCTTTCTGGGGCTCTTCGTAAGAAAAAGTATGAAGACTCCCGCTTTCTTTTCCGCACAGAATCTATCCAAGGTGATAAAAACAGGTAACGCCGCCGCCCCAACTGCCGATGGACAGCGACCCAGCGTTTGCAACCTAGTAGCCAAGGGCTTGATGTCGCTGATACTGCTTGGGTGCCAATCCGTCGAGCCCGGCGCGCCAGATATGACTTATGGCTGGGGAGCCGCCCCTCTCCTTAAACCGCCCGAACCTCAAACCGTTCCAGTAATGAAGCTGTCCAAAGCGGTGGGCTGGAAACCGGGAGAAACCCCAATTCCAGCCGAAGGCTTCGAAGTTCAGGCGTTCGCGCAGGGGCTTGATCATCCCCGTTGGCTTTATGAACTTCCGAACGGCGATATTCTCGTTGCAGAAACCGATGCACCACAGGCGGCCTCTGGAAGAGGGGGTGTACTTTCCTGGTTCGCAAAACGCGTCATGCGCTTTACGGGGTCGGGCTATCCGTCGGCCGATCGCATCACCCTGCTGCGCGATACCGATCTGGATGGCATTTCCGACCTGCAGGTCCCCTTCATCGAGAACCTCCGCTCGCCCTTTGGCATGGCGCTGGTGGGAAGCACTTTTTATGTCGCGAATACCGACGCCGTGCTGGCGTTTCCTTATGGGCAGGGCCAAACCCGAATCTCAGCGCCGGGCGAGCTAGTTGCTAACCTGCCCGCTAATGCCCCCAACAGTCACTGGACCAAAAATTTACTGGCCCACCCCGATGGAGAGTCCTTGTTCGTCGCGATTGGCTCTAATAGCAATATTGGTGAGTTGGGCCCAGAGGCAGAGCAAGGCCGTGCCGGCATTTGGCGACTTGACCTCGCTACTCGCGAACTAGCTCCTTTTGCAAAGGGCCTCCGCAACCCGGTGGGTATGGCCTGGCATTCACCCACCGACACTTTATGGACCGTTGTGAACGAGCGGGACCAGTTGGGCAACGATCTTGTGCCGGACTACCTCGCGCAAGTGAACGAAGGTGATGACTTCGGCTGGCCCGCTCATTATTGGGGCATCCTGCAGGACCCTCGCGTGCCGAGGGATTGGAGCTCACAATCGAGCGGAGAAAGAAAAGACGAAAGTCTCAGCAAGACTCCAGCAACGGGGTCGGGTTCCGATCAAGGACAGGCTGAGGGCACGGCAATACGGCCTCGACGCATCCCAAACTACGCGCTTGGTGCCCACACTGCATCACTCGGGGTCACTTTCTACTCAAACCCCTCCATTCCAAGTCTTAAAAACCACGCTATCATTACGCAGCGCGGCTCCTGGAACCGTAACCCGCCAAGTGGTTACCAAGTCCTTGCTGTTGAAGTCACCAATTCTGGCGAGGCTAGGGGGGAAGCAAAGCCTCTTTTGACGGAGTTTTTGAGTGAAAGCGGCGAGGCTAAAGGAAGACCCGTGGGCGTCATCGTCAACCAGGGTGGCGCCATGCTTGTCGCTGACGACGTGGGTGATACCGTCTGGTACTTGACTGGGAAATAGCACGTCGCCGCTGCGATTTATTCATTATTTACAGAAGATTTGAGGCACTGAGAATGACCTTGTTTGCTGAGCATCGACGCGCCGCACCAGCGTGCAGAAGATCTCCCCGCTCGTAGCGTCACAACTTTATAATCAATACGCCTCTTATCCTTTACTTACCAAAAAAAACGGACTTGATAATTCACAGCACGGTCGTAGGATGACAGGTATATGCCCGTAGCCCGGATGCAGAGACTAGGGTGAGACTTCCTTTCATTTATAGGGTTAAGCAAACCAGGATGCGGTATCCCGCACATATCACTAACACAGCCAATGAACAGCAGAGCGGAGGCTCTTTTGGTTTGATGATTCGGTTACTGCTTGTCTTGCCCCTTGTTCTGTTTCATTCCGGGGCAACGGCTGGACCTACCCCACCATCTATTTCATTGGCCGGCATCTTGAGCGCATACACAGAGGGGGATGGGACCAAAACTCCCGCTAGCGACGTCACCATTACCGCAGGAGACTCGGGATCACCGAACTTCACTGCAACGGAAATTCAAAGCGCATCCGTCTTCATCAATGTTGGCTATCAGTCTTCTGAAGATGTACTCGCGTTCCCCAATGCAAACGGCATCACTGGATCGTGGAATAGCAGCACAGCCGTACTCTCACTTACTGCATCAAGTCCGCTGCCGTCTATCGCCACCTGGGAACAAGCCCTCGAGAGCGTGACCTATCAGAACACCAGTGATGATCCAAGCACCAATCTAAGATCCTTCCAGTACAGAGTTACCGATTCACTGGCTGGACAAAACAACACCCTCGCGAGTTTTTCAGTCGTGGCTGTTAATGATGCGCCCTCAATTGGTACTGCAACAGGCACAACAGTGCTGGAAAACAGCGGAATACTTCAACGAGCGTCGGTAGCGTTAGCGCCACTGACGTCGACGATACCGGACTTTTTTACTCGATCACGAATGGTGACAATAATGGCTTCTTTGTGATTGACGAGATCGGGAACATTACGCTGACAACCTCTGGCTCGGTCGCGGTGAATCAAGACAATCTCGTCACAACCACTTACACACTAGAGATCACCGTCTCGGATGACGAGACGCCGACGCCGGCTTCGACTACCGCGACCCTCGACGTGACCTTCGAAGCGGTCAACGATCCGCCCACACTATTTGGAAGCTCGATATTCGTCGACGAAGGGGCAACGCTCACCCTGACCTCATCTGAAATTGTTGTTTCCGACGCCGATGACAACCTCACCGACGTCAGTATTGCAATCAGCAACCTCTCGTCGAATCTGTCCATCCAGATTGCGGGCTCTCCCGTCACCAGCTTCACTGCACAGCAGTTGACGGATGGTGACGTGAAGTTAGTCCACGACGGAAGTGAAGCCGCAACCGCATTGTTCGACCTAACAGTAGAGGATGGCAATGAGGACTCCAGCACACCAACCGCTGAAACCCTTTTTGCGACCGTTACCCCAATTAACGATCCGCCCGTAATTACTGACGCTAGTAGTACGCTGGCTTATACCGAGGAAGATCCGGCCGCCATGATCGATGCAACGCTCACCATCAGTGATGCCGAGAATGACCAGCTTCAATCCGCGACCGTTACCATATCTTCTGGATACGAGCCCAGCGAGGACGCGCTGAACTTTGATAGCGCAAGCGCATCTCCCCTGGGCATCACTGGCTCTTTCGTATCAGGAACTCTGACGCTCTCAGGCGGCAGCAGCGCGGCGAACTACGAAACCATTTTAGAGTCGGTCACTTATCAAAACTCAAATGCTATCAACCCGAGTACAACGAACCGGGCCATCACCTGGACGCTAAATGACGGATTGGACACTTCAGTTGCTGCTACAAGCACGATAACCGTCACCGCAGTAGATGACCCGACTGTTTTCTCCGGTAATATCAGCGGCTCGGGCCAAGAAGATACATCGTTCTCTGGGACGTTAACGGTAACTGACCCTGAAGGGATCGCCACGCCTAATTTCACGATAGACACGCAGGCATCGAATGGTAGCGCCTCCATCGTTTCAAGCTCTGGCCTTTGGCAGTACACGCCTGACATCAACTACAGCGGCACTGACAGTTTCACCGTCAAAGTGACCGACGACCTCGGCAATAATGCGACGCAAAGTATTAGCTTAACCGTGACGCCAGTGGACGACGCACCGGTTGCTGAGAATGCATCCTTAACGGTGCTTGAGGATGCGCCTGCGACGAGTCTGGGGCTGAGCACGCCAAGCAACCCTGATAGCGGCGAAACGCTTACCATAACCATCTCTCAAGTGCCCGGCGCGGGCGAAGGGATCATCGCGAATGGGGGCACTACGCTCGCGCCAAGCAACGTGATCGCACCGAGCGAACTCGCTGGTCTCACCTTCACACCCAATACCAATTACGATGGCGCGGTAGCTGACTTTGTCTATCTTTTGAGCGACGGCACTGGAAGTGATGACAATACCGGTACGGTTAGTATTTCCATTACCGCCGTTGATGATCCACCGATCGCTGAGAGCAAATCACTTACCGTGGCAGAAGATTCGCCCGGTACCAATTTAGGCTTATTGGAACCAACAACGCCTGATCCAGGAGAGACGCTGGTTATCACTGTGACCCAAGTGCCGCTATCGAGCGAAGGGATGATCGACAATGCGGGCGCATCGCTCGCTGCCTCCTCGACGCTCACGCCGAGCGAACTCGCTGCACTGAAATTCATACCGACTACGGACTATGACGGGACGGTAACCGACTTCAGCTATTCGCTGAGCGATGGGACAGGTGCAGATTCTAATAATGGCACGGTTACCATCACCATTACGCCCGTCGATGATCCACCCGTTGCCGAGAGCAAGGCTCTCACTGTCAATGAAGATTCCCCGGGCACCAATCTCGGGCTACTGACTCCTACAACCCCCGACACAGGTGAAACGCTCAACATCACCATTAACCAAGTCCCCAGCGCGGGCGAAGGCGTTATCTCCAACGCAGGAATAGCATTGGCCGCCAGTAATGCCATCACACCCAGCGAACTCGCGGGTCTTACTTTTATTCCAAATAGCAACTATGACGGCACGGTGACGGACTTCGTCTATACCCTGAGCGATGCAACTGGAAATGACGATAGCCAAGGCATAGTCACCATCACCATTACTCCGCAGAACGATGTTCCGATAGCGATTGATGATGTCTTTGCAATGAATGAGGGAGCGACCCTCACAGGCAGTGTCGCTGCAAATGACACGGTGGGAGATGGCCCCAGCACTTACTCTCTAGCTGTGAATGCGACGCACGGGGTTCTCGGGCTGAATAGCGATGGCTCATTTAGCTACATCCCTGCAGCTGGGTTCAGTGGCGCAGACAGCTTCGAATACGATCTGACAGACATCGATAACGAGCTATCGAGTGCATTTGTCACTTTGACTATTATCGCGGCAACCGCAGTCGATACAGACGGTGACGGTATCGCTGACGAGGTGGATGCCTACCCCACGATTGGCTTAGGGACACTCATCGACTCCGACGGCGATGGCGCCCCCGATGGATGTGATAACAGTTGCCAGAGTCTAGGCATGGCAGTCGATGCTTTCCCAAACAATGCCAATGAGTGGCTGGACACTGACGCAGACGGGTTGGGCAATAACTCAGATTCTGATGATGACGGTGATGGAATCTCCGATGCTCAAGACGACTTTCCGCTAGATGCTGGTGAATCAACTGACACAGACGGTGATGGCATCGGAGATAACACTGATCCTGACGATGACAATGATGGCATCGCCGACAACCTAGACCCGTTCCCCCAGGACACTGATGATGACGGCACCGATAATGCTTTCGACTTAGATGACGACAATGATGGCGTGCTCGACAATGACGACATCTATCCGTTAGTTAGTGTCTTAGGGTTTTTCCCTGATGGTGACGCCGATGGCGCCCCAGATAATTGCGATTCCATTTGTCTTGCCGCAGGCCTCGGCGCTGACCCAGATGACGATAATGACGGCGTTCTTGATATCGTCGACGACCTGCCACTCAATGAAACCGCGGCGATCGACTCTGATGGCGACGGATTTGCTGACGAATACTTGACCTCGTTCTCGGCGGCCATCAGCGAGGCTGGCGGCGACATCAACGATTTACCCATTAGCCAAACCGAATATCCGCTCGACGCATTTCCGCAAGATCCGACCGAGTGGCGAGACTATGACGGGGATGGCATAGGAGACAACGCTGATCCAGATGACGATAACGACGGTGCCACCGATGCTCTGGATATTCTCCCAGAGGATCCCGACTGGAATATCTCTGTCGCTGCCACTGCTGCGGAGGGTGCGCAGCTCATCGCCCGCTATGAAGGAGCGCTCGCTGATCCAGATATTGATTTCGCGGACCCTAGAAATGGCGCAACCATTGAGCTCATTGGTCCGGCGGCCGGGCAATACGTGAATCGAATCGGGACTACGCCGTTTTCTTGGGAGACTGACTCGGAGGGATGGCTGAGGCTCGAAGCGGACCTAAACGATCTATCTCTTCAATCAGTTTTCGAGCTTAGAGTTAGCGCCCTCGGCGATTTAATCACCGAAGGTCTCATGAACACCCTCGCTCTCAATCCAGTCTACGCTGCTAACCTCTTTGAAGTGCGGGAAATGGTGGCTGAGGTCAGGCTCATAAAGGTTGGAGATCAATCCGATCTAGTCGAAACCTACGCCGTTGAGGCTACGTACGGCTATTACATTGTCGACGCGGGCCTTCGCGCGCAAGTACTACAAGAAATGCTGGTCCAACAACCCGAACGGGTTGACCAAGACCGCGAACTCATTCTGGGATTTGTATCTCTAGAGGCAGTTGATTTTTTGAGAGGCGACGGCATCACGAGTGAACAGATATTGTCAGACGGACT
>Ga0255772_10005801_pt1 | contig 11371 bp, 20 predicted proteins | sample 071ome_34_FD_179970 | JGI IMG/M metagenome (GOLD analysis project Ga0255772, IMG submission 179970) | Coastal salt marsh microbial communities from the Groves Creek Marsh, Skidaway Island, Georgia - 071411BT metaG (version 2) | ecosystem: Environmental > Aquatic > Marine > Intertidal zone >... | reverse complement strand
AGGTTGGTTTCTCTCCTCGTGGCGGCAACAATCGCGTTCCTGAATCACATAAAGAAGTTGGTCGCGCATACACCACATATGGTTTGCGTACTGACTGGATGCAGGAAAACGATATTCGGTTTGATGGTATGTATCGCAAGAATCCTGAGATCAAACTCTATGAAGATTATTGGATCACTCTATCCATGCTCACTAAAGGATTCAAGAACACTATCATCTACGATTATTATTTCAACTACAACCACAACTCGTCTGGAGGCAACTCCACGTTTCGTAATCTAGAATTGCAAGAAGCTGCTGCTGAAACGCTCCGTTCATATTTCCCACATCTAGTAACAATAGAAACAAAAGAAGGCACTTGGGGAAAGATGGGCATGGAGAATCGTAAAGAAGTTTCTATTCAGTGGCAAAAGGCGTTCAAGAGTTTCTCCACAGCTACACCTCTGTTCTAAGAAAGGAACAATCATGGACTACAGCGTGTTCACTTATTACCTATCCATCTTCTGCATCGCATACTTCGGTTGGAAGATCTACGGATACTTCTTTCGGAGCGAAGATTCGACTGTTGTCGAAGGCAAACTCAGCAGCGACGATGTACTCGAATGGGACGAAAATACCGAGCAGCCATTCGTACCAGTCACGATTATCAGGGAACAAGGGCAGTACTATGCCTGGTTCGCGAACAACGACGTGTTCGCTGGTCAGGGGAAAAGCCTCGCTCAAGTTCGTGAGGCAGCTTATGAGGCGATTTTCAAGCAAATGGGGCTTACAGTCAAGTTCGACCGCGAAAAATAATTCCACTTTTTTTCTAAGTCATTGAAAATATGAAGAAAAAAAATCAAAAAAAGTGAAAAAAGTTTTTCCTGTGATTTCAGCCACTTAGCAGTAAGTGGCTGTTTTCATTGATATTGACAACCAGGGAAAACCATGATACAATGGGTTATAAGTTGAAGGAAAGGACTTGGTACATGACTGCATACACCTACTCTGAAGAACTCGTTTCCGACCTCCACAAGGATGCTTTCGGCTTCCGCCCGACCGATCACTTCTGGGACCGCTGGGAAGAAATGTCTCCTGTCCAGAAACAGTTAGAGTGGGATCGCCTGCTCCAGCGGTCTGAAGACGCCGCAGATCACGAGCGCAAGCGCGGACAAGAAGCCGTCGTGGAATTCGAGTGGTGGCTGCGCAAGGCTGAGAACCGTGCTGGCACGGTCGAGAACGCTCTCCGTTGGATGACCGAGTCGGAACGTGACTCTGGCTGGATGGCGCATTCTCAGGATGCTGAGCACTGGGTCTGGAAGCAGGGTTTCCTCTTCACCGACCGTGGTCGGGAAGTAGTCGAGATGCTGAAGCGCATCTACAAGATGGAGTATTGATATGACTGACTTTTTCGCTAAGGACCGCCAGGTCGCATGGGTGGACGTCAAGGAAGAGTTGACGCAGGTCATTGCTAAGTGGGAAGAGCGTTGTGCGGAAGCAATCGAGTTCGGTGCTGATCCCGACGATGGATTCTGCGAGGTTGGTGCTACGATCGGTGGCATTCAGGCTGTTGTAGCAAACATCAAGGATATCGTCGATAAGATGGAGCGCAGCTGATGAAGCAGCCAGTAAAGCGTAAACGTGGGCGTCCGCGCAAGACGCCCACCAGAGTACCAGTAAAGAAACAATCCACGATAAGGAAATATGCCATGCACGCTCTTAGAACAATCATGATGGCTTTCGTTCTCGCCTATATCTCAGCCAGCTTCTGCCTGTACTTTGGCGCTGGATTCAAGGCATGGACGATCACTATGTTCGTTGCTATCCTTATCACCACAATGTTCTCTAACGTCTTCTCACGGAAAGGTTGATCATGCTTACTGAAGAACACCTCCAGCGGCTGATAGCTTTGGCTTATCAATATGCCAGAAAAAAGAATCTTGACGTCAATGAGTATATCAGCGGATTGCTGAACACCAAAGACATAGGTCAAGTTGATCCGAAGGTGATCGTGGATAACCTGATAAAGTATCACGAAGAATGGCTCCGAAAAGGCTCTTGACAATCTGGTCGTTTCGTGATAGAATGAATATATGATAGGAAAGGAACTGATGATGATTACCGTATATAAAGACCACAACTTGGGTATGGAAATCGAATGGAATCTTAGCAATACGTTCAACGTCTGGCAATATATAAACGGTGATGGCTGTGAAGTCGATTGTTTCTCAACAATGGAACCGCCGACTCTAGACGAAGCCATCGAGATGTCGAAGAACTATTGCGAACGCATTCATCAGGAACTTCTGGAAGAAATGGGTAGCGCGAAATGGACCTCAGTCAGATAGGAATGGATATCGCGGAACTTTGCGTGACTGCAGGACTATGTAAGTCAAAGAGCGAAGCACGCAAACAGATCAAGAATGGTGGCATAAAGGTTCAGGATATTCGAATCATCGACCCTTTTGCTCGTCTTGTTCGCAATCCAGAAACAAATGAAGTCATCATAGTAGAAAAGACTCAATGACCGATGCAGAAATAATTCAGGATCGATTCATGGATTTCCTTTTCGAGGAGATCGAGTTTCTGACCAGACATGGCGATGTGTCTAAGCAAGACGCAGCGCGTATTGCTGTTGACGCATGCTTTGCTTCGATGCTGCGTGTCTGGGAGAACGCATACGGTCATAAGCGATTGGCGGAAGACTTCTATCAACTGGCGGACCAAATGGTAGCCAAATCAAACGAGAGTGGAACATGATTATTGGAATATGTGGTCTTATAGGTTCTGGCAAAGGAACTGTCGCTGAGTACCTTGAGAAGGAAGAAGGTTTCGTACACCTATCCTTTGCAGAGAAACTGAAAGATGCGGTTTCTGTTATATTTGGTTGGGACCGCGATATGCTTGAAGGTGCTACTGTCGAATCCCGTGCTGAACGCGAACGACCTGATGCTTGGTGGTCTAGTCGTCTTAACATTCCTAATCTTTCACCTCGCTTGGCTCTTCAGCTGATTGGAACTGAAGCAATGCGTGGCGCGTTTGCAGATAACATTTGGGTTGCTGCTACTGAGCGTATTGTGGATGCCTATGAAGATGTCGTGATCAGCGACGTTCGGTTTCCCAATGAGATCGCCATGATCAAAAGCAAGAGCGATTCTCATATGTGGCAGGTATGGCGTGGCGATGCTCCTCACTGGTGGGAACTTGCTCAGGCAGCACCTTCCGCTATGAAAGAGAAGTTCCCTGAGATTCATCCCAGTGAGTATATGTGGGCAGGTGAAGACTTCGATGAGACCATATACAATTCTGGCTCAGTCGAAGACCTACATAACTATACATCAAGATTGATACATGGATATAAGAGTATGGCTGTTCCAACAACAGACGTATTGCATGAAGTGTTGCAGGAAATGAAATGAACGATCAGTTCTTTGTATTTGATGATGTTCTAGAAACCGTAGATCATATTCATCTTTATCAGAATTTGAAGAAACTCAAGTGGACTCAGGGTTGGGGTTCTAGCAATGATACCGATGATGCTTGGCACTGGAACTACAACTTCACTGACGTACAATCAATGCCTGCATTTACGCAAGAAGAACTGAATGTAATATTCACCAATCATCCTTACATGAAACCATTGCACGAAGAGGTGAATAGACTTTTCTTGCAATATATGGGTCAGTTCGATGTGCTTAGAATGTATGTGAACTGCAATCCTTATGGACAAAATGGATATATCCATAAAGATGATGGCGACTACACAGTGATATATTATCCTGTAACCGAATGGAAAGGTTTATGGGAAGGAGGCACGTGTATCTATGAAGAAGTAGATGGAGATTACGATGCGGTGAGATATATTTCATACAAACCAAATCGTCTCATGATATTTCCTGCCCATATGCCGCATCGCGCAATGCCAGTTGATAAGCGATGCTTCGAACCAAGAATGGTTGTTGTATTCAAAATGGAACGCAACGTCAATGACCCAAGATATGTTGCAGATTTCTACAAGAAGTGAATATGTTTTCATTTTTCCATCGCAGAAGCACAATTACAGTCGACTGCTTCACGACAGATCCTTTTCTCTATGAGTATTCGCCCATAGTTAGAGGAACTAGATGCTATCCTGAATGGTGGAAGACCCTCCCTCGCAGCGGAAGTATAGTAGATCAAGATCTAAACTTGCAAAACAATATGAAGAACTGCTATGGATTTATCGAATTACATAAACAGTCGTTCGTGTTGCGTTGTTGGTCGGATATATTGTTTTCCGTAACAGAAAACGAAGGATACAAATACAATTTCCTAAGAGGAAATGCTAATTTAGAAGAACATGGTTCTGCTCAATACAATCATGCCTTTTCAAAATTTTATCATGCTAAATTAGGATCTCCATGGAACTTGAGAGAAAAGACTGGAATACATTTTGCCTTCTTTGCTAATCATTGGCACAATGAACACTTAGACTATATTCTACCCAATGGTTTGATAAGATATGATTGGCAGAACCAAACGAACGTGAATATGTTTATTCCAAAGAAAAACTTCACGTTCACTATAAATCTGAATCAACCATTAGTTCATATCGTTCCGCTCACAGAAAAGAAGGTCAATATGAAATGCCATCTTATCGACGAAAAAGAATATGAAAGAATGTTCATTGGAGTTTCAAGAACATTTGGCGGATTCAGGAGAGCAATCACAGAACTACAAAAAGAAAAAGACGAACAGAAAAAAAGTAAATGCCCCTTTGGTTTTGGTAAATAGAAAGATCTGCGAGATATGAGTTTCATTAATGCAAACATACCGCCCACAGAAGCATTCGTAAGAACTAATTTTCTGCAAAACAGACCACACAATTTTGAACAAGATGATAAGTATCTACCCTGTGTCATTATTGGCGTGGCATCTATACCTGGTATGGCTCCATTATTTCATTTTATTATGGAAGATGGAGGTCTTTGGTGGAGAATGCCAATACATGCCTTTTGTTCAAGAGAAAATGTGAAGCAAGAAGAACTGCATCAGTTGGTTCTTTGGGATAGTTTTAGTTATCATGTTGATGTTACAACTTTTAGTTTTCTTCATAATAAAAAAATGATATATTACAATAGGAACAAAGAAGAAAAGTCTGGAAGATATTTGTTTACATTAGATTGGGCAAGTGGAGATTCTAATGTTTTAGATACAGGGTTTTCACAAGTTCCAGGTCAGCATAAATGTGGGCATGTTATAGAACTAGAAGATGGTAACTATGCAATTCAACCTAACAATAGGGTCAAGTTGTTCGAACCATCGTATATAACCAAATGGGGGCAATCTATAATTGATAGGAGGCTTGGTACAGAACTTTGGACTGTTGAAGATAAATCAAGATGGATACTATCAGATGACGATCGATACGAATATGATATGGAGGAAGTGAAATGAAAAGTGAACTAGAGATTATGGTAGAAGAAGATATGTTGGCTGCAGGATACGACCCCGATCTTTGGGCAGACGTTGTAGAATATTGGAACGAACGTCTTGGATAAACTGAAGTCGGTGGAATGGTGGATGGAATGGGGTTCCACTGTCGTTCTTATTATCGGTGTAGCACTCACCGCATATAACATCTATCCGTTGAACGTGTGGCTTTCGCTGCTAGGCAACTTCGGCTGGTTCGTGGTTGGCTGGATGTGGCGAAAATATTCTCTCTTGACAATCCAGATAATATTGACTATAATATATGTATCTGGTCTAATGAATCACTACGGAGTTACATCATGAACCGCTTTGTTCTACACGAAGATCCGATTATCGCTGCTAAGATGCACTGTGATAAGCATGTCGTGAAAATGATCCTTGAGGAAGCACAGATGCTTTCAACAGCCCATCGTTTGCTCGACGGCGAAGAATATGTTGACGATACTGGCGCGAGGAAGATCAAGCGTTGGCTTCTGCCTGATGTTGAGAAAGAACTTGTGCTATACAAGGCGACTCATGTGAAACATCCTTGTACTGTATGGTCGATGCAATCCACGGCAAACTATATGTGGTCGCTTCAGTTGCTTGAAGGTTTGCTCAACGAATACACTCATCGTTATGGGAAACGTCATAAAACCGAATATGTGTATGTTCATTTGCTCGATCCTCCGAAGAATATTCCTATCGGTCCGCTGACACTGTTTCCACAAGCAATGCCAGACGCATGCAAACGAAACGATCCTATAGATGGCTATCGCACATACTACATAGAGCATAAGAAAGACTTTGCGAAATGGACCAGTCGTCCGCAACCTGAATGGTGGGTATGATGTCTAAGATGAAAGAATATGCACAGGAAATATACGGCGATTCTATTGACTTCGGTTACTCGTTGCCTATCGGATACACCGAAAGCATTCGTATCCTGAGCGAAAATCGCGAAATGAAACTCGCGCTTGAACGAATAATCAAAGAATGTGTTCCTGGAGTTACAGGATATCATGTCATTCGCCGAATAGCACAGGAGGCACTTGATGTTAGTCAAACTGACCAATATGAGCAATCCTGACGTATTGGATATGCCTATCTACATAAACACAGACCATATCGCTTCGGTGTATGAACGTCGCAACGAAGGAAGCGTTGCAACTGTAGTGTATTGTGTAAATAATAATGAATGGGTCGTTGAAGAATCTCTAAATCAAGTTGTAAGGTTGATAAATGAATAACGCTAAGATTATTGGCATCACTCAGCCTATGAATATGGGCGAGTCTGACATGAACGTGGACGAGTTCATTGCTTATGTTGCGCGTGTGAGCAATCCATCTAATCAGAACAATCATCTTACAGCCAACAAGCTGCTAAAGTATCTGATGAAGCATAAGCACTGGTCGCCATTTGAGATGGTCAATGTCGTGATGGAAATCAATACAACCCGTGATATTGCTCGCCAGATTTTGCGCCATCGCTCGTTCTCATTCCAAGAGTTCAGCCAGCGTTATGCTGACCCTACTAAAGATTTGGGATTCGTTATTCGTGAAGCACGTTTACAGGATACCAAGAATCGTCAGAACAGCATTGAATCTGATGATATAAAATTACAAAAAGAGTGGCGTGAAATTCAGGACTTCATCAAAGATACTGTATCACGAAACTATGAATGGGCGATTGAAAATGGTATCGCTAAAGAACAGGCTCGTGCTATTCTACCAGAAGGCATGACCAACTCTCGCATGTATATGAATGGCACACTTCGATCATGGATTCATTATTGCCAATTGCGTATGGGTCCAGAAACACAGAAAGAACATCGTGAAATCGCCCTAGATTGCTGGTATGCTATTACGGAAGCGTTTCCTTCCCTGAAAGACTCACTAGAGTTATAAATAAGGGCAGGAAAGGAAGCCCTCATGAGACTACCCCTAGTTTTGGGTATGTTTCTGTTATGTTCCAGCACATTGAGTTCCGAATTAAAGTTTCAATTCAAGAACCCTTCGTTTTCGGGCGAGGGGTTTTCGGCGCATGTGTTGACACTCGAAAATCAAGAGCACTCTCGCCGTGATGCTATCCGTAAAAAGAAAGAATCTGATGCCAGAATGAGATTATTGGAAGAACAGAATACGCCAATCAATCAGTTTCTCAGCCAGTTTCAATCAAAAATATTCTCAAAGATAGCATCTGACTTGGTAGAAAAGTTATTTGGTGAGAATCCACAAGATGCTGGCGTGATTGATATCGGCGATTCTTCTATTGCATATGTTCGCAACGGTAATAATGTAACATTGACTATAACCAATAGTGATGGGTCTCAGACTTCTATTACAGTTCCATTGGGAGCATTTGGATTTTGATAAAAAGATTGTCTGTGTTCATAATCTTATTAATTGGTTTGGCTGGTTGTGCTTCACAAGCAGAAAAGAATCTACATCCAGAGTTATATAATGTGCCTAAAGTATATAACAAACCTCTAAAGAAAGTTCCTGATCCAGCTAGAGGTCGGGCAACTGTGGCAGTGTATGCATTCAAAGATCTAACAGGTCAAAGAAAAAACAGCGACAGAATTGCAAACCTTTCTGCTGCTGTTACTCAGGGTGCAGAAACCCTATTGATTAGATCACTGCAAAGACTCAACGGCGGTAAATGGTTTCGCGTCATAGAAAGAGTCAATCTTGATCAACTCATTAAAGAAAGACAAATCATACGTTCAGTGAATCAAGATAAAAATTCAGAGTTTAAGATGCCACCATTGATATATGCGGGAGCAATGATATCTGGTGGTATTGTTGGTTATGATTCAAATACGACTTCTGGCGGCGTAGGTGCCAGAATATGGGGAGTTGGTGTTAGTAGAGAACTGAGAAAAGACACAGTTATCGTTTCGCTAAGAATAACATCTGTTGTATCTGGCGAAATACTAGCATCAGTGTTGGTAACAAAAACAATATACTCAGTTGTTGATTCGGCAACTATTGTAAAGTTTTTGAAACCAACAACAAATCCACTAGCCATAGAGTTTGAGGCTGGCGTTTCTATTAATGAATCAACCACGATAGCCATACAAAAAGCAATAGATGCTGCCGTTGTAGAACTTATCTACGAAGGCAAAAGAAAAAATGTATGGAAATTTAAGAAAGGAAGTAAGAGATGAGAAAGCTGTTTATGGCTTTCATTATGTCTCTGATGACAGTTTCAGCATTAGCGAACGGAGTTTATATAGATCAGGAAGGCAGCAACTCAACAGTTTATATTGAACAAGATGGTACTGGATTATCATTCGGTACTGCAACAACATCTGTTTCGTTGGAAGGTGACTATCAAGATCTGACATTCAAACAGATCGGCACAAGTAACGTGTTTGATATCTTACATGCCTATGGTGATAACCTGACTATGAGTTGGCAAGCACTAGATACTGATAACCTATTCAAGTATCGTTCTGGTAATAGTGTTTCTAACTCAACTGTTATCGCTTATGCAAATGGCACGAACAACGAAGTGTATCAGACATTCACTGGAACATCTGCTCTTTCATATAGCTATATAAGAGCGCATCTTACTGGTAACTACAATATAATCACACAAAACATGGGCGTATCTGGTGCCAAATCTGATATCACTGCAACTGGTAACTATAACGAAGTAACAACAACACAGACTGGATATTCTGGTACAACCGCAAATAGTGGTCATTCAATCACTGTAGGAATCACTGGTTCATCCAATACTGTTGACATTACTCAGTCTAATACAACACAGCAAAACACTGTAAATCTTACTATCAACGGCAGTAACAATACACATACTATTACGCAAACAGATTAAAAATGAGATTAGCAGTTTTATTGCTGCTTCTCTCTTGTTCTTATGCGTATGCTGGCATCGGTGAAATAACACTAAAGCAAAAGACAGCATTCGTTGATAAGAAAAGTGGCGGAACTGTTGCAGCGAAGATAAGAGGAAATATCGATCAGAACGATACCGTCAAGACAACTGACGGTACTGTGGGAATTACATTCAAAGATAAGACGACTGTAAAGATCACACCAAACTCAAAGTTGCTTATTGATGACTTCGTTTATGATCCTTCATCTAACTCTGGTTCTAAACTAGGATTGAAAGTTGCACTAGGAACTGTTCGTTATGCGTCAGGTCAAATAGCAAAGATAAATCCTAGCGCAGTTGATATCAAAACACCAACTGCTACTATCGCTGTTCGTGGCACTGACTTTGCGATGGCTGTTGATGAAACTGGCGGTTCTACTGTAGTTCTATTACCAGGAATAGATGGTAAGGTTGGAATGATTGAAGTTATTACTACTGCTGGTTCGGTTACATTGAATAAAGCATATCAAATGACAACTGTAACTTCCAGTGGTATGAATCCGTCTGCTATTATACAGTTGAAGTCAACTATGTTTGAAGTCAGTAACAATATTCTAATCAAGAATCCAGAACCAGTAGAAGATTCAGACACAGCAGATAACGAAAAAGAAAAAGAAGAAGTCAGACAAGTAGAGAAAGAAGAAAAGAAACAAGAAAAACCGAAATCTAAAAAACACATAGAAGACATCTTGCTATCTGAAGAACCTTTCATGACTAAAGACGGTATAAATACCTACTTCAAGCGAACGTATAATAAGCATGATGTCAAAGTGACAGTGAAGAATAATATAGATTATAACGGTCAGGTGTATGTTGGCGATGGCAATAGTAATTTTCGACAATACATAAACAATTCTGGCACATCAATAACTATTGTTATCAGGTAATACAATGAAAAAGATAGTTGCATTTCTACTTCTAGGATTGTTTGTATTTCTGAAGGTGATGGATTATTCACCTGTTGAGATATTGCGACTCAAGACGTTTGACTATTTGCTAACAAGCAAAGCACCAGTTCAGTCAGACAATGTTGTTATTGTTTCCATTGACGAAAAATCCATAAAACAAAAAGGGCAGTGGCCATGGGCTCGCAAGGATATTGCGGAGACTATGGGAACACTGTTCAAGCGTGGCGCAGGGATAGTTGTGTTCCCTGTGCTTATGTCCGAAAAAGATAGAATGGGCACTGATGAAATCCTTTCTGAGTTTCTGAAGAAACAAAAAGGCATTGTTATATCACAAACGCCAACAACTCAGAAAGGGAATGGAAATGCAGTTGTTCGTGGATATTCAGCAATTGGCAACGATCCTTTGCCCTTTATTCCTCGGTGGAATAACATTATTGGTCCTCTTCCCGCTTTCGGCAAAAATGTTTCGGGCGTTGGAATGGCGGCAACCACTCCTGAAATCGACGGTGTTGTTCGCCGTCTTCCTATGCTTGTGGGTATTGGCAGTTCTATATTACCATCGATTGTTTTAGAAACGATTAGAGTAGCAGTAGCATCACCTTCGTTTCAGGTCAAATCAACTGAGGCAGGTGTAGAAGCAGTTAGAGTTCGTGGATTCAAACCAATGACTACTGACTCTAATGGTAGGATATGGTTGAACTGGAACTATAAGTTCAGAAAGATATCATACACCGATATTGATAAGGTGAATCTCAAAGGAAAGATAGTAATCCTTGGATTGGAAGTAGAAGGTGTTGGAGGAATCATTGCTACACCATTGGGATCGAAATGGTCTCATGAAATACAGGCAATGGGAATCGAATCAGCGATACAAGGTAAAACACCAGTTCGTTTCGCATTCGCTAATCTTCTTGAGGCATTGAGTATAGTTGTTGTGGGATTATTGGTTATCCTATTGACACCCATACTATCACCCTTGGTGACATACTTATTATATCCTATATTTGTTGGTTTGTCAAGTTATTTTTCTTATTATTTGTTCAAAAGTTATGGACAACTATGGGATGTCAGTTTTCTAATAGTATCCTTCACGATCGTGTTCGGATACATGGTCATACTGAAGTTCTTG
>Ga0255772_10005793_pt1 | contig 11373 bp, 11 predicted proteins | sample 071ome_34_FD_179970 | JGI IMG/M metagenome (GOLD analysis project Ga0255772, IMG submission 179970) | Coastal salt marsh microbial communities from the Groves Creek Marsh, Skidaway Island, Georgia - 071411BT metaG (version 2) | ecosystem: Environmental > Aquatic > Marine > Intertidal zone >... | reverse complement strand
TACCAACTGACTTAGACGAATTTGACGGAAGATAATATGGGACTACCAAAGAACTATAGAAAAGATTTAAAAATAACCCCACATAAACAAGGGTTCGAACAAAGACAAAGTATCTTAGATGATATTGCCAATGATGGTACTTACTTACCTAAAGGTATATTACACGAAGATATGGATGGAGAAATGATAAATTATGTGAATAACGATATTGATTTATCATTGGCGGGCGAAAAAGTACCTGTTATATTTTTAACAACACAAAGATGGGCAGAGTTCTCAAAAACTTGGCAATACTCTGATATAGATAAGAATATTAAATTACCTTTTATTACTATAGTTAGAAAACCTGATCCACAACAAGGAACAAATTACGCAGGTTCTTTTAACGTACCAGGTAGACCTACATTTACATATATGAAGATACCTACTTGGGATGGGAATAGAAAAGGGTATGATATTTATAAAATTCCACAACCGATATCTGTGGATATTATGTATGAAGTTAGATTATTCTGTAATAGAATGAGAGACTTAAATATAATGAATAGAAAGATGTTAACATCATTTTCTGCATTAGAGAAATATATTAGAGTTAATGGACATCCAATACCATTAATATTAGATAGTATTGGAGATGAAAGTCAGATTACAAACTTAGATGAAAGAAAATATTACGTTCAGTTGTTCACAATCAAAATGATGGGCTATTTATTAGACGAAGAAGATTTTGTTGTTACACCTGCAGTTAGTAGAGCAATACAATTTTATGAAATTAGTGAAGAATTATATAGAGCACCATATCAAATCAATGTTGATGATCAAAACAATACAATTTGTATCAACGTTTTATTTAATAGAGGAGTTAGTAGTGTTACTATCCCAATAGAAGTAAGTGCGACTTATAACAATTCTAATTTTACTAATGCAAGTTCAGTAATATTTAAAGTCAATGGTGTTACAAAAACATTACCATTTACGGTTAATAATGGTGATGATTTATATATTAAAGTAAATAAATTGGATGGTAATTTATCATCTGATGTAGAAATAACTGGAACGATATTATGAGTAGTTGCGACAATTCTAATATAAGAAAAAATTATATAGTAACAGGTACAGAACAAGATATTCTTAGTGCGTGTACCGCAATATATACTAATAGTATAGAAAATTGTAGTGGTAATACTTTAGATATTAATAGTAGTATTCTATCTACAAATGATATTAATGCAACTAATATAACATTAAGTGGTGTATTAAGTGCGTGTACTGGAATATATACATCTAATATTTATGGGTGTTCACCTATCACAATACAAGACGAACTTATTTTAAGTGCAGTTAACAATAATAATACACTAGAAGAAATTTTAGTTATTGATGGTAGTGGTTTAGTACAATATAGAGATTTGTCTACATTAATTACTGGATCAACAACATTTGTAACAGGAACCACATTTAACTCTAATCAGGCCATATTAACTAGAAATGATGGATTTGATGTTTTAAAATTAAGTGGTGGGTCAAATGTAACATTATCTAATCCATCTACTAACCAAATTAATATAGATGTCTCTATCCCACCTGATACAAATACTTTTGTTACTGGATTTACATATGATAATACCAATAATTTAAATATTATAAGAAACGATGGTGTTTCTTTTGACGTTAATATAACTGAATTTAGTGGTATTACAGTTAATGGTGTATTAAGTGCGTGTACTGGAATTTATACTTCTAATATATATGGGTGCTCACCAATAACAATAAATGATATTGTATCATTCCAACAAGGAATTGACGTAATAACAGGAAACACCATATTAAAACAAACTAGTGCAACAACAATTACGTTAACAAGTATACCAAATTTAAATAATACCGCAACACAGATATTAACTAGAAATGTTACGACAGGATTAGTAGAATACAGAGATGTAAATACAATAACTCCTGATGCAAATACTTTTGTCACAGGATTTACTTATGATAATGTAAACACATTTACTATTAGTAGGAATGATAACGTAGATTTAACCTCTACAATATCTATATTATCGGGAATTACTTATTATGGTGACGGATCAAATTTAAGTGGTGTAACATCAGATAATTTTTATGTTACTGGTGGAACATATAACCCTAATACGGACACTATTACATTTACAAATAATACTGGTGGGACATTTACCGTAACAGGAATTACTGATACGTTTACTACGGGCGGTACATATGATAATGGAACTAAATTAGTTACATATACAAAAAATGATAATACTACATACACATTAGACTTATCTACTATAGATACTAATGATACTTTTGTCACTGGAGGTACATACAATTCAAATACTGACACAATCACATTAACTAGAAATGATGATGTAGATGTAAATATTACTGGTATTACAGATACATTCACAACAGGATCAACATATGACAATGGGACTGCGTTAGCGACATTTACTAGGAATGATGGTAATACTTATACATTAGATTTATCCACAATAGATGTTAACAATACATTTAGTACTGGTGGTACTATAACACAAAATTCATCTAATGATGATAACAATCAGACAATACAAATTGTTGGTAATGATGGGTTCACACCATATAACATTACTGGTATTACCGATACCTTTACAACTGGTGGAACTTATAACAATGGTACCGCGTTAATTACATTTGATAAAAATGATGGTACCACTTTTGACGTAGATTTAAGTACCTTAGATTTAAATGATACTTTTGTTACAGGATTTACTTATGATGATAATAACACACTAACAATTACTAGAAATGATGGTGTAGAATTAAACACTACTATTAATAATGTTAGTGGATTGACAGTAAATGGTACTTTATCTGCATTAACTATTGATGGTGGTACAATACTTAGTGGTGGGACTAACTTAAGTAGTGTAATAGAAAGTTTAGATACTTATGTGACAGGTGGTACTGTTTCGATATCGGGTACTGACAATAGTAATAATGGTACTATAGGATTGTTCTATAAAAATTCTGATGGTACTCCTAGAACACTTCCTTTCGAAGACACTTTTACTACTGGTGGTACATATAATAATGGAACTGCGTTAATTACTTTTGATAAAAATGATGGTACAACGTATGATGTAGATTTAAGTACCTTAGATTTAAATGATACTTTTGTCACTGGATTTACTTATGATGGTATTAACACATTTACTATCACTAGAAATGATGATGTAAGTATTAATTCAACAATAAATATATTGTCAGGAATTACTTACTATGGTAGTGGTATTGGACTAACAAATATTCCTATAAGTGGTGTAACTAATTTACAAACTGAATTAGATAGTAAGTTTGATAAAAGTGGTGGTACTGTAAATGGAAATGTTTTAGTTACTGGAGATGTCACAATTTTAGGTACCGCAACAACTATTAACACAGAAACACTAAGAGTTAAAGATCATTTAATAACTCTAAATAGTAATGCAACTGGCAATACCGCACCATTCCCATTAGATAGTGGTTTAGAAATTTTAAGAAACTCTGCAACTACCGCAGTTTTATTATGGGAAGAGTCTAATCAATATTGGACTGCGGGAGTTTCAGGAGACACAAGTAGGATAGTATTAGAGGTTAATGATGGATATGTTACGGGTAATACTTACACATCTTCCACAGACAATAATAACCAAACCACATATAATTTATTGTATCATGGAATCACTTTAGGTGGTCCACACACTTTAAATGGCGAAGATACTTATGTTACAGGTGGTACATATGATAATGGAACTGCGTTAATTACTTTTGATAAGAACAATAATACATCATTTGATGTAGATTTAAGTACTTTAGACTTAAACGATACATTTAGTACTGGTGGTACTATAACTCAAAATTCTTCTAATAACCAACCTAATCAAACAATACAAGTTGTAGGTAATGAAGGTTTTTCATCATACAATATAACAGGTATTACCGATACTTTCACAACTGGTGGTACATATGATAATGGTACTGCGTTAATTACTTTTGATAAAAATGATGGTACAACGTATGATGTTGACTTAAGTAGTTTAGATTTAAATGACACTTATGTAACAGGAGGTACATTAACACAACCAACGGATAACACAAACAGTGGATTAATAAATTTATTATATAGTCAAGATGTTTCCCCATCTACTTATTCAATACCTTATACAGATACCTTTATAACTGGGTTTACTTATGATGATAATAACACATTTACTATTGTAGAAAATAATGGTGACTCACATAATGTTACATTTAATGAAGTTAGTGGATTAACCGTTAATGGTGACTTATCTGTAACAGGTAACACTTATTTAGTGGATATATCAGGAACATCCTTATTTACTGATTACATAGATTTTAATAATGCATTGGCACCACTACCATCAGATTTAGAAGGTAGAATTTATTGGGATGAAGATAATGGTACTTTATCTTTGGGGATGCATGGTGGACAAGTTGTACAACAAATTGGTTTAGAACACTACTATTATGTTAAAAACCAAAGTGGGGCAACAATCTCTAATGGTAGAGTTGTTAGGGCAGCAGGTACATTAGGTTCATCAGGTAGAATCTTAGGTGAATATATGATTGCGGATGGTACAATACCTGCCAAATTTACATTAGGTATCGCAACTGAAGATATTGTTAATGGTGATGATGGATATGTAACAGAGTTTGGTTTAGTTAGAGGTATTGATGCAACAGGTTCATTATATGGTGAGAGTTGGAGTGGTGGTACAATTCTTTATGTTTCCCCTACAATTCCCGGAGGGTTAACAAGTGTGGAACCAACCGCACCCGATTTAAAAATAGAAATGGCGATTGTAATTGATGCAGCCGCCAATGGTTCTATTTTCGTAAGACCTAGTAGATATCCTCACATATATGATTTACAAGAAGTAAATTATTCTGCGGGAACTGAAAACAATTTAGACATTTTACAATGGAATGAATCTAATCTAACTTGGGATAAAACAAACACACCTTCATTTAGTGGTTTGACTGTCTTTAATAATATTAACCATTTTGGTAATTACATTTTAGATGGTGATATTTCACAAACAGGAAATTATAATGTTACTGGTAACACCACACAAATAGGAAATATTAATTTAACTGGTGATTTAGGGATTATTGGAAACACTAATCAAACAGGTAATTTAAACCTTACAGGTAACACTACACAAATTGGTGATGTTGATTTAACTGGTAATGTATTACAAAATGGAGACTACGATTTAATAGGTAATTTAGACATCACAGGTAACACAACACAAAGTGGTAATACAACAACCAACGGTACTGTTGATATTATAGGATCGGGAACAGGTTGTACTTTATCTGTTACAGGTAAAACTTGTTTAGATGGGGATTTAGAGGTAACTGGAGATGTTTTTGTTGTTGGTAATCTAGATTATGATGGAAATCTAATAGTAACAGGGTCGACTTTGATAAGTAGTGGTTTAACAGTTTTTAGTGGTGTTTCCGCAGATTTTATAAATATTACTACAACACCTAATGAAAATAATGATTTAATACAAATATTAGGTAGAAATTCTTCTAGTGGGCTTGTAGAATATAGAGATGTTAAAACAATAGGTAATAATATTACTGTAGTTACAGGAAGTACTTATTCCGCAACAACAACAGACGATGTAATTGGAATAGATAGCTCCACAAATACAGTTACACTTTATTTACCTGATTCTGTTAGTAGTGGAAGATTAAGATATGATATAAAAGATATTGGTGTTAATTCATTTGTTAACCCAATAACAGTACAAGCGGCAGGTTCTGATACCATAATAACAACTTCAGTTGTTTCATCCTTTGAGTTATCTGCGGATGGTGGGGCAGTTATATTAGTTAATACAGGAACAGGACAATGGTGGCAAATGTAATTAATGATAACAATTCAAGAAAACTTGATATTTATTTAAAAAGATAGAAAAGATGGCATTTTTACCACAAAGAAACTTTGTAGAGGACATTTTGGCGAACAATTATAATTTAAATAATGGTACAACCGCCTTTACAAGTACTAATATTGCGGAATACAATACATTTTCTATACAAGTAAACACAACTGGTTTAAGTGGCAGTAATAGATTTGTATTAGAACAAAGTAATGATGGTTCTAATTGGATTCCAATAAATGAGGATATTTATGTATTGGACTTAGGTTCAGGAACATTAAGTATCCAAAAAGCAGATTTTAGTGGTAAATATTTAAGAGTAAGATTACTAGACGCTGGTAATGGTACAATAACAATTATTTTAATTAGTAAAAGATAATGGCTGAAGTAAATTTAACATATGGAACTTTAAAAGATTTAAGTTCGACAAGTGGAGAATTAAATGTTATTGTAGATAACTTAGGTGATCAAGAAGGTATCTTACTTAACCAAATTAATTTAACGCAAAAACTAATACACCAACTTAGAATTGGTAATATGTATAAAGCACACGAAAATGATTTTATCATAGATGAAAACATTTTTGAAAATGATGAATTAGATTAAAAATAAATAGAATATGGCAACAACAATAGAAGACGGAACAGGTAGTGGTTTTTCGGTAAAAGTAGATGGAGAAAATAGACTTTTTTCTAGATCGATAACAGAATCTGAATTTGAATATTCAGTTAGAAAAGGGTCATCTTTTAACGTAAATACTGAATTTTTAACAATAACTGGTTCATCAGAAACACCAATAATGTACCTTAAATCTAATGAAGATAAAGATATTATTTTGGCAGCTTGGTTTATTGGTACTGATAACGCTAGTGGAACACCATCTAGAAGTGGTTTAATGAGGGTTTATTTTAACCCAACCGCTGGATCGATAATTTCTTCAGGAACTGATGTAACACCTGTAAATAGACAAGGTGGTTCTTCTAATACCCTTGATTTGGATGTTAAATCTGGTGGGGATGGATTTACTGCGACAGGATATGATTCTACACCCGTATTATATCAAACACAAGGTGCGAGTGCTAGGGCATTCGGAAACGTACAATTATCACTAAAGAAGGGTTCTTCGGTTGTGGTAACTTACTTACCAAATGGAGCGCAACCAGTTGAGATATACACAGGATTTCAATTATACATATCAGAAGTTGAAGATTAAATATAGATAGATTATGAGTACAACAATACAAGACGGAACAGGAACTAAAACTAAATTAAGAATAACTAATGCAAATAGAGCATTAGTACAGGCAGTAACTATAACTGAGGAAGATGATGCAATTGTAAGGGGTGAAGGTTACCAAATTGCATCAGGAACTGTCTCATTTACAGGTGCCACAACTACTGGTGTTCTTTATATTAAAAATAACGATGATAGAGATTTTGTTTTAGATAGGTGTGTATTAATTTTAGGTAGTGCGGTTGGTGCTTCATCGGATCAAGATTGGACTTTTACAGTTCTACGTAACCCTAGTGCGGGTACAACAATAACAAATCAATTAAACGCTGGTGTATCTAACTCAAATCATGGTTCTAATAACACACCTAACGCAATTTCATACAGAGGAGTCGAAGGTGATACAATAACAGATGGTGGAGGTGCTGCACAACCTATTAAACAATCTATCGATAGAATTATATTACCATTAGGGAGGAGGTTACCAAAAGGAACTTCTATTGGTTTTAGAATAACTCCACCTACAGGTGTTACATCAACAAAAGCATTGGTTGTTACACACTGGTGGTATGACGATGACACACAAGGATAAAAATAATATACTATGGGATTTCAAATATTAGACGGAACAGGAAAAAATATAAAAGCTAAAGTTGATAATAGTAATAGACTTTACACACAATCGGTAAATAGAAGTGAGAGAGAAGAAGAATCTTTAGCGGGTGAAGCCTATATTATAGGTACTGGTTTTGTTAATTTAACCACTTCAGGAACAAGTGCGGTTTTATATCTTAAAAACAATGAAGATGTAGATTTAATTATCACTAGATTTTTGGTTGGTGTTAAGAAAAGTGCTGGTGGAACAGAAAACTTTGTGACAGGTATTATTTATAAAAACCCAACTAGTATGGTTAGTGGGACAGGAAATCCTTTAGCGATTAACAACGTTAACTTTGGTTCTTCTAATACTGTTGATGCGGATAGTGAAATAGGACAACAAGGTGCATTATTAGCGGGAGGAAGCGCATATTTAGCAACAGTAGCACCAACAGAAAATCTAACTTCGGAAGACGCTTCAACTATATTACCAAAAGGATCTAGTATTGGTGTATTTATAACACCACCTCCAGGTAATACTAGTATAGATGTTAGTGTTGGGATTAACTTACATAAATTAACAATATAATAAAAAAATAATAAAATAATAAAGACATGGGATTTCAATTAGAAGACGGAAAAGGAAGAGGTTTTATTGCGGGAGTTGGGTTAGACAATAGATTATTGGTTAGTTCGGTAAATGAAACAGTATTCCAATATTCCGCTGAAGAAGGTGACGCTTACTTTATAGGTACACCATTAATTACTGCAACAACGGCAAATGAAAGTGCGTTATTCTACATTAAAAATAATGAAGACGAAAATTTAATTTTTGAAAACTTTTTTCTTACCGCTGAAAATACTATTAGTGGTACCCCTAATATGTTTAGAGTGAATTGGTATAGAAACCCAACTTCTATTTCTTCAGGTACCGCAACACAAGCATTAAACCAAAACTTTGGGTCTTCTAATACTTTGGACGCAGATATAGAATATGGTGTGGAAGGTTCTACAGTTACAGGTGGTTCATTAGCGGCCACTTTATCATTACCAATTGGACAATTTAACGATATAACTGCTAACTTAGTATTAGGAAAAGGTTCTTCATTTGTAATAACAGTAACACCACCTGCAGGTAATACTAACATGCCTGTTCAGTTTGGTGGTAGATCAATTATCTATAGAGAGTTATATTAATTATGTCAATTAAAACAAACATAGAAGATGGGTCAGGAAAGGGTTACTTAGCAAAAGTATCACCAGAGGGTTTTTTGTTTACACAAGAGGCACCTTATCCACCATCATCTGAAGAAACAAAAATTACAGTTTATAGAGAGTTTTTAACTTTAAACAATGATGGAACCACAACTGATATGAGGGTTGATGGTTCTACAACCTCACAAATATTTTATATTAATGCAGAACCTGATTTTGATATTTACATTACAACAGTGTCTTTTCTAATTGCAGACGCGGGTGCATCATTAAATGAGTTTGGTGGTATCACCGCATTGGCAAATGGATGTAGATTTTATTATGAAGATAATAATGGTGAAATTAATATCGGTACTAGTTTAACGTCTAACTTTGAATTTGTTAGATTATGTCAAGGTAACCCTTCTTTTGGTGGTGGTAACTCAGCTTTCTTAGCCAATAACGTTGTCGGCCCATCTGAGGCATTTATTCCAGTATTTGATTTTAGAAACTTTGGTTTTAAATGGGGGTTAAAATTGGCGGCAAGTTCACAAAACAGATTAGTTTTAGAAATAAATGACGATGTAACCTCAATTGATGGTTTTAATGCGGTTGCATACGGATTCAGAAGAATTTTAGATTAACATATGTCTAAGAGGGCAAAAATAGCATACCAAAATTTTAGACCTTTGGTAAATGAGGATGGTAGGTTATTTGAAGTAGATACCACATACCCTCCTATCACAAATGACAGACAAATCATATTATATGTAGACGATCTTACTTTAAATGGTGATGGTGTGACTACTGATATGAAAGTAGATGGTTCAGTTACAACACAAGAGTTTTTTGTAAGTGCGGAACCTGATTCAGATATTTTTATTAATTCGGTTTCTTTTTTTATTGCCGCAGAATTAGTAGTAACAGATTTAGGTGAATTCGCTGGTATTGTTACACCGTTAACAAATGGTTGTCAGTTAATTTATGAAAGTGGTGAAGTGGGAGATATTATTATAGGGGACAATTTACAAACAAATTATGATTTATTAAGAATGTGTAATATGAATCCTCAGTTTGGTTTAGATTCTAACGCAGCATTTAAAATAACACAAGCATTTTCAAATCAAGACGATGGTTATTTGTTTATATTAAAGTTTTCTGATTATGGGTATGAACAAGAATATTCTGGAGGTATAAGATTAAGGGCAGGATCTGAAGATAGGTTAGTATTTAAAATTAGAGATGATTTAAATTTAACACCTTCAGAGATATCAAGTTTTGATGGTAGGGTTTATGGGTTTAAAAGAAGGATTAATTAAGTTCATCACCATAGATATCAGTCTTAGGTTTACACTTTTCCTTAATCAACTTCTCCACAAACGCAAACATTTTTAAACCATTCTTTTCACAATATTCTTTTAAAATTTTATGTGTTTGTGGTGTAATTTTTAAGTTTTTATCCCTTTTCATATTATATAAATATGAAAGTATGACAAAAGTATGATAAAATTCATACTATTTTTTGTTGTAAAACAACAAAATAAATTTTTTCAAAAATATCCGCATATTTATTATAAAAAAGAAATTAATAATAAAAGTTTAAAAAATAAAATTAAATGGCATCAACAGACAAAATTTTTGTAAGTCCAGGTGTATACACATCAGAGAAGGACTTAACATTTGTTACGAGACAAGTCGGTGTTACAACGTTGGGATTGTTGGGGGAAACTCCTAAAGGTCCTGCGTTTGAACCAGTGTTTATCTCTAACTACGATGAGTTTATTAGTTACTTTGGTGGACTTAACACAGAAAAGTTTAAGGGAACAGGTTACCAAAAGTACGAACTGAACTATATCGCCAAATCATTTTTGACACAAACCAATCAACTATACGTAAGTAGGATTTTGGGTTATTCGGGATATAAAGCGGGCGATGCATGGGCAATCACATTAGACTCTGCAGAAGATCCTGATACTGTAGCAAGTGCGTCTACTTATTCAGGACCAATTTTAACTTATACTGCAGAAACTACTGGGGCACCAGTTACATTAGATTGGACAGACGCAAATTTAGAGGCTTTATATAATGATGGACAATTCACATTAACAACATTAGGTTTATTAGATACAGGTTCAACTATATCTGTAACAAATCCAATTTATGTTAAAACAGGTTGTGACTTCAGTGGTGCAACTTTCGATATGGAAGTAACTTCAACAGGAACAAGTGGAAGTTATGTAACTGGTACTACAAGTGGTACGGTTGTAAGTTACACCGCAACTTGTTTAACCGACATTGATGGTAGTGTTATCGCAACATTGAGATCTAGAGGTACGTATGACGCAAATGAAAATTTAGTTTTCGAAGTTACTGGTAATTCAGCGACAATGAGTAATA
>Ga0255772_10005792_pt1 | contig 11375 bp, 10 predicted proteins | sample 071ome_34_FD_179970 | JGI IMG/M metagenome (GOLD analysis project Ga0255772, IMG submission 179970) | Coastal salt marsh microbial communities from the Groves Creek Marsh, Skidaway Island, Georgia - 071411BT metaG (version 2) | ecosystem: Environmental > Aquatic > Marine > Intertidal zone >... | reverse complement strand
GGTGATACCGGTAAATAAATAAATGTACCCGACGGTCCGATCGGCATCTCGTCTCGGGTCGGGTCCGGTCGGGTCTCGTCGGGTCGTCGTCACAAGCGAGCCGTGGTCAGTCAGTCAGTCAGTCAGACATCATGTCGGCGAGAAGCGCGCTGTTGCGCGTGAGCAGAAACTTCCCAGCGTTCGCGCCCATCGCGGCGTGCTCCGCCGTCGGTGCGGGACGCGCGGCGTACTCCACCGGTGCGTGAGACCAGACCTTCGCGCGTCGTCGGCGTCGGCATCGGCATCGGCATCGCACTCGACCACACACGGATGGATGGATTTGGATTTGGATTACCGCGACTCGATGGATGGATGGATTTGGATAAAACGAACGAACTCTCCCGAACGCGACGGACTGACGACGATGGACGACGGACGGAAACACGCAGTGATCGAGGGATTGAAGTACATGCCCTCGCACGAGTGGGCCAAGGCGGAAGGCGACGTCGCGACGGTCGGGATCACCGATCACGCGCAGGTGCGTAAAACAAAGCGCGCGCGAGGGGGCTCCGAAGCGCGGACGGGCGGGAGACGCGAGAGACGCGGGGGGTGCGGGCGATCGCGCGCGCGCTCGGAAGGGTTAAAACGCGACGGAGGGGATTTCGCGAGGACGTTCGCGGCGATCGCTCGCGGTGGGTGGGCGTCGATGGCGGGGGTGTTTCAAAGGGGTGGGGGTCGCGAGACGCGCGCGGGTGGTTTTTTTTGCGCGACGCGAGACGGGCGCTCGCGTGTCGCCTGGAGCGGGCGAATGGAGAACGCGCCATCGAGCGCGGGCTGACTGACGTTGTTCGTTCCGCGGTATCGCTGTCGACGTGAAAACAGTCTGAATTGGGTGACATTGTGTACGTCGAACTTCCGGAAGTTGGCAGCAAGGTTGAAAAGAGCTCCTCCTTCGGTGTCGTGGAATCCGTCAAGGCGGCGTCCGACGTCTACTCTCCCGTCTCTGGCGAAGTCATCGAAGTCAACGAGAGCTTGGCGGATACCCCGGGCGCGGTGAACGAAGCCGCTTTCTCTGACGGTTGGCTCATGAAGGTTCGCATGTCTGACAAGAGCGAACTCGATTCCATGATGGACGCCAAGGAATACGAAGCCTCCTGGTACGCTTCGTCCCGGCTCGGCTCGGCTCGACTCGAAACGCGTCCTCGCTCGTCGCTCGATTTTCACTTTGCGCGTCGTCCACTGACTGGTTTCGATCGTCGCCGTTTCGCACGACAGCCAATAAACGCGCGCGCGCGCACGTTGCAGACAATTCACTCAACGAGTAGTTACGACCCATTGTTGTGTTTAATTTTATCATCGTCAATCAATCCTCTCATGTGTTCGCCATTGTCAGTGAAGTCAGAGCCAGAGCGAGCGTTCGCGCATTCGCCCAGTCCTCACACCTCGACGAGACGCGAACGTCGCGCCGTCGCGCGGGCGCGGGCGTCGGTTCCGAACGAAACGATGCGAGAGACGGACGGTGACGAACCGTCACCCTCTCGCGCGCGTCGTCGCGACCGTCGACAACGCGACGACGACGACGCAGACACCGCTACCGATCGAGCGTCCACATCCTCTCAACGAGGAAACTTTTTCATCGCGTCGACGTCCGAGGGCGCGGGCGACGCGCGCGGTGGGGCGTCGCGCGCCGGGTATCGAATCGGTCCGGAGCTCTACGCGACGAAGAATCGGGCGCGGACGCACAGGTGTAACGATAGGTTGGAGGATGTCGTGCAAGCGCTCTTTGAGGGAAATCCCCTGCTCGCCGTTCCGCCGGCGTGGTCGCTCTTCGTCAAGTGTATGCGAAGCGAGATTGGGGATGAACCGCGGGATCCGTTCTTGTATCACACGCCGAAATGGTTGGAGGAGCAGAGAGCGCGGGAAAAGGCGAACAAAGGGCGAGGGTGGTTCGGTAAGAGTTGAACGAGACGCCGACGAGCGGGGCGGCGATAGACGGGCAGACTTCTAGATATTAGTAGACATCTAGTCATTTTCAATCGTGAAATAAGCGAGCTAGCATTAATCGACGACGACGACGACGACGACGACGAATCCTTACTTTGCCCACGTGGGCTTGACGGATCCAGCCAGGCCGAGACACTCGAGCGTGAAGGCGTGTTCAAAAGCCGTCTGCTTGAAGTGTTGGTATCTGTCAGACGCGGAAAAGTGACCGGCTGAGAGATCCGTCTTGAGTAAGACTCGCGCGCCGTTGGTGACAGATTCTCGAACGCGGGCGGCGTATTTCGCGGCTTCCCAGTACGCCACTCGTGGATCGTGCAGTCCGGCGGTGATGAGCACGTCCGGTTTGTCGCTCGCGTTGATGTTTTCCATCGGCGCGTACTTCATCATGTATTCGTAGTACACCTCTTCGTTCGGGTTGCCCCACTCTTCCCACTCCCCCGTGGTGAGCGGAATGCTCGGATCGCACATCGAAACCATCACATCGACGAAAGGTACGCCTGCAATGACGCACCGGAACAAATCCGGGCGCATGTTGAGCGTGGCGCCCATGAGTAAACCGCCCGCGCTTCGGCCGCTAATCGCGAGTTTGCCCGGCTGCGTCCATCCCGTGCTCACCAAGTGCTCGGCCACGTCGATAAAGTCGTGAAATGTGTTCAGTTTCGTCAAGTACTTGCCTTGCTTTTCGTACCACTCTCTGCCCATCTCACCGCCGCCTCTGATGTGCGCAACGGCGATGGTGACGCCTCTCTCCATGAGCGGAACGGCGGTTCTCATAAACGCCGGATCATTGCTAATGCCGTACGAGCCGTAACCTTCAAGCATGAGCGGGCCCTTGTGCTCTCGCTTATCCGTTCTGTATGCCACAGACACGGGCACCTTGACGCCATCTCTCGCGGTGATCTCCAGACGCAGCGTCGTGTACTTGCTCGGATCGAAACCCTTGACCGGAGTCGTCTTGAGAGGTTTGGCTTTCCTCGCGCGCATGTCGTACTCGTACACGGTGCGCGGCGAGATGAGGGAAGAGTACGAAACGAAAATCCGATCGGTATCCCACATCTGGTTCATGCCGACGCAGCGAAGAGTCTCTCCCGCGATGGATGGGTAGACGAGCGCGTTCTCGCTCGGCCACTCTGTCTTGTGCCAGTCCTTGACGGCGCCAGATTCGTCAAACTCGACCACCCAAATGGCGCTGAACCCGTCTTCTCGGCCGTCGACGATGAGATGGTTCTTACACGCAAAGCAGCTCTCGAGCGTGCGCTTTCCGTCGTAACTCAAGACGGTGGCCCCGCTAGCATCGACAACGGGCGTCCAGTTATCCTGACCCAAGGCGTCCACGGAAGTCATGACGAGCTCAAAGTTGATTTTTTCGTCTCGGTTGGTCAAAATGTAAAACTTGTCGCCTCTGTGTTCGAGGTAGTAACGGTGATTCTTCGATCGCTTCTGCACCAGTTTGACCTCCGGCTCGTCCGATTCGGATTCTAAATCGATCACATAGCATTCGTTCGTCTCCGTGGACTCGGATTCGAGCATCATGTAGCGACCGCTCGAGGTTCGGGAGAAACCGACGTTGAAGAGGCCATCCGGTTCGTCGAGGACGCAGACGTCGCTCGACTGGGGCGTACCCATTCTGTGTCTCCAAACCTTGTCCGGACGATGCGCGTCGTCCATGGTGGCGTAGTACACCTCACGATTGACCCCGCCGCCCCAGCTCACGCCGCCCGCGACCCCTTCCAGCACGTCCTCCATCGGTTCCCCGGTGGTCAAATTCTTAAATCGTACTTCGTACGTTTCGTACCCCGTAGCGTCGATGGCGTACGCGAGAACATCGTGCGTCGGGCTCGGCTTAAACGCACCGAGAGAGCAGTACTTCATATCTTTCGCCACCGCGTTCACGTCGAGCACTATCTCAACCTCTTTCGCATTCTTGCTTCCCTTTGGACATCGACAAACGATGGGGTACGCCGCGCCCTTCTTTGTGCGAACAAAGTACTCGTGCGTGTCGCCCCACGGAAAGTGCACCTCCTCATCCTCCTCTTCAATCCCAGCGATGATGCTGTCGTACACAGACTTTTCCAACGCCTTCAAGTGACCGGTGTGTTTCTCCGTGTACTCATTCTCCGCGCGCAAGTGCGACATAATCTCTTCATTCTTTCTCGCGTCGTCCCGCAGCCAAAACAAGTCATCATTCAACTCTCTCGGTGGATTCATCGCGTTTTCGCCCCTATCTTCCCCATCCACGACGCCGAATTTCACGACATGATCGACGCGCTTAGGTTTCGGCGCTTGCGGCGCCCCGGGATCGTCCGCGCGCGGTCGTCGTTCCGCGTCGCGAGGTTCCACCGAGGATGACGCACCATCCGCCGCTGAAGACGCAGCAGCTGGGACGATAGCGCCAGCCGTGCGCTTCCCGCGATCGACGAGGCGTCTCCCGTGACCGGAGGGTTTACCTCTGACGCGCGAGACGCGAATCGCGAGCGCGCTGAGAGCGATGCCGATCGCCATGATGGGTCGCATCGAGGAGCGAGCCGACGAGTGTGGACTTTGGTGGTGGTTGAAGCGAGATTTACTTTTTTACTCGCGTCATGATACAGGGCGCGCGCGACTACAGTTATCTAAAACGTCACCCCACCACTATCTGGGGCGTTTGTGTTCACGGACCACGACGACGATGACGACGTCTTCGGTCTCGTCGGCGGGGCGCCGCCGCGGTGTTTCCTGACCATCGCGTCCAGGTCGTCGCCGACGCGCTCGGGCGGCGTCTTCGGCGCGGGCCGGGGAAACTCAACCTCCTCCGACGCGCCGTCGATGAAGAAGACCCTAGGGACGCTACCGGCGTATTCTTGTGCCCACGAATCGCGCGTGCTCACGTCTCTGTGTTCCAAAGTAAAGTCTTTGAGGCTATCCCAAGTGGCGCCCGTGCGAGCGCTCGTCTCGCCGGCTCTCGAGCGCTCGAGCACAGTCTCGAGTTTCGCGCTCAATCCATCGCACAGACAGCACCCGGGCTTCGTGTAGACGATCAATCGTCCAGATGTCGACGTCTCGTTCTGCGTCTCGGTCGACGCGCGAGGGGCGGTCGACGCGCGTCTCGACAACTTTGCGAAACGTCGTCGAGCTGAAGAGTCACTCAACGAGGTTGTTGAGCCCGACGCAGGCGCGAGTGAACGCGATGGGAGAGACATTCGACGCCTTAGAGACACGCGACGGTCGACGTCGTCTCTCTAACGAGACGAATTCGAGCCGCGAGTCGCGTCGCCGGGCGAGTTGTGTGGTTGGTTGGCGCTATACACTGCGCGAATGAACTCTGCGAGAGGCGCGGCAAACGCGCGCGACGTGGCGAAGGCAAAACCGAACGTGCGACTAGGCGAGTGATTTGTATACGAACCGCACTTCGTCATCGATTACAAACGCCGAGGCGCGACTCGGCGCTCACGGGGTTGACGCAGCCGAAACGACGACGTCGACGCCCGGGAGCGACTAGTGTGTGGATGGCTAAAGATATCCTAAGTCTTCGCGCGGCGTCGCTCGTCGCCAATAACGACGCCGACGCGCTCAGTCTCCGAATCAAGAGGCGCATTTACTTCTTGGCACCCTTCTTCTTTTGCGCCCTAGCCTTGATTTCCCGGAGCGCGGCGTCGCGAGCGGCGGCGCGCACTTCCGGCTTTTCGTTGCGCTTCTTCGCAAGCACCTCCAAAGAAGCCCCAACCAGCGATCGCGTGAACGCGCTCTTGTTGACGCGGCGCTTCTTCGTGCGAGTGCTAGCTTCGATGTCCTGTAAAATCGCGTAAAAGGAGAAGAAAAGAAAGCATCGCGTCGTCAGTCTTCGCTCTCGCACGCATTCATCGCGTCGTCGTCGCGTCGACGTCAACCATCCAACCCTCGCGAGCATCTCAGGTGGTAGGGCTCAAGCCCTAGACGCGAGATGCCCAACCCAACCTCATCTTCGCCGAACGTCGTCACCGTCGAGCGAAATCCACCTCGTTCGGCGGTCACGAATGCACGAAAATGTTCTCCATCATCTCGTCGTACCTTCTTGTGCGCCTTACGGTAAGCCGCGGTCCAAGCGATCTTCGCCGGCTTCTTCTTTTGGTTGAACATTTTCTTGCACTTGCCGTTCAAGAAGAGGAAGGTGGTCGAGTCAATCTTGGTCAGGCGCATGCCGTGACCCGGATAGACGCGGAGGCCGCTGAACGAGCACTTTTCCGTCTTGAGCACCATTGTCGCTGTGCTAACACTCGCGAGGCGCAGAGAGGCGGATGCGTCCCGTCGAGGTCGCCGGGAGACGTCCCGCGGGGTCGGGGCGTTCGCGCTCGAAAATGTGTTTTTGCCCTCGTTCGGGTTTGGGCGAACGAATGTATTTTTCATGATTCACGACTCGTCAAATTTCCACGACCCCTTTGTGGCATGTTCGGACATGTGGACAATAACTCGAAAATGCACTCGTCACCAGTGATGGGGTAATCGCCTCGATGCGTAAACGCAGAGAAAGCGCGCTCCGGGGCCGCGTCCGCACACCCACACCCACCCACCCACACCCACGCCCGCCTGTTCGTTCGTTCGTTCGAGAGCGTTCGAGACGGATGGCGACGCCGACATCGCGCGCCCTGGTCGAGGTGGGTCTCGCGCGTTTCCGATGCGACGCGCGCGCGCGGTCCTTCCCGAGGGACTGGATTTTCAACCGATTCGCTTCGACGCGACCGACTGACCGTGAACGATGACGCGCGCGGTCGAGTAATCTTCGCGCAGGGACGATCGAGGGCGTCGTCGAACGAGTCGTCGGCGCGGACGTTGGTGCGAGCGATCGGGAAATGGCGACCGTTGAAAACGCCGAGGACGACGCTGACGCTGTTTTTGTACGTCATCGGTATGTACGCGGCGTTTTACGCGGCGCCGCCAGTGGAGACGACGCCCAAGCGCTTGGCGAAATACGAGGCGGCGGTTCGACGGGTGGATGAGGAGCTTGGAGACGGGTTTCGGGGTGCCGTGTCGGAATACACCGACGCGGATAGAGATCTCGCGAGGTTGACGCCGTTTGGATGGCGGTTCACGTCCGGACCTGAGCACAAGGAGAGAGTCGCCGCGGCGAAGCGTCGGCTGCGAGTTTCGAGCAAACGTTTGCGCGCAGAGGAAAAAAAGCGAGACGAGGCGATGCGAGAAGCGCGTTCTGAGCTCGGGCTGTGGTCTGAGTTGGGTGTCGGCGACGCAAAGGCTCTGTTCAAGCGCTCCTACGAGCGAGGTAAGGTTTTCGCGACTCGTCACACGTTTTGGGATGGCCTCTCCTTGATTCTTCGCGGTAAGAGCGACGAATCGACGCTGTCGTTTCTCTTTCGATGGTTGATGATTGCGCTCTCGAATTTCACCATGGGCATGCTCACGGCGGTCTTTTCGTTCGCATTCACCCTACCGTCGCTCATTCGATCGTTCAGTACGTCGATATGGTCTGCGACTGCGTTCTATTGTATAGCTTTAGTGGCGTGCGTGTCGGTTGTCTCGAGCATCCTCTTCGCCGCGTACGGTACGGCGGCGGCAACGACGTACGCGGTTGTCAAGTACGCAGGTCCCGCACTGGCGCGTCTCGACGATGCAGACGCTCGTCGCCGCGCTCGGATCGGTCAGCGCCCGGGGTACAACTCGTATCCGGGTCCTAGTAGGCAGAGGTTCCATCAAGATTGAGCGGAGCCGCGCGCGCGCTCGCATCGCGCCTAGGGTTGTAACGTAGTCGTATTTACAGTAGCCAGCCATCCTTCAGCCACAGCCAAAGTTGGTGCGATGATTCAACGCGCACAAAGAGCAAAACAGCGTTTTTACATGTTATTATTGCAAACGGGTCGTTCGATGACGACGCCTTTCGCGCGAATGATCGATCACACGCGCGCGTCTCGCGTCGTAGAGGCGGACGAATTGATGCGAAAATCCGCCGCCGACTCTGCGAGACGATCAAGATGACGCGAATCAAGTTCCCTCAAGCCGCCGTCGTCGGCTGCGGAAGCTTACCACCGGCCAAGACGTAAAAGCCCGGCGGACCGCTCGGCTTATCGGCCAGTGGTTCGACGGTAAACATCTTAATCTTCTCCGTCTTTTCATCGATAAAAATCCTGAAGATTTCCGGTCCGACGACGCACTTCTTCTTCGTCGGCTCGAGCGCGTCAATCTGGCCAGGGGCAAACGTGTACGGGCCGTCGTGCGTACCGGCGACGATGATGGTCGCCTTCCAGCACTTTTCTTGTTCGTCAAAGACAAACTGCGCCTTCTTCTTGTTAAACTGCGCGTTCGGAAAAGGGAGAGCACCGCCACCAACTGTCGTCAGTCTCGAATCTCGATCAATGTGCGCGTTTTCCGTCTCACATATGCGTAAACAGTGTCTGAGAAGTTAAATTTTGAAGTGAAAAAAAGTGAAAATATCGAACGAAAAAGTGCTGCTGACGCGGCGATTGGCTTGGATTATCGATCGATCGGATTATCGCGTCGCATCCGCGCCTCGTCGCTCGCTCGCTCACGCACGCACCGTAAAGTCGCTGAATCCCTTGATGAGACAATCGAAAACCTCCTTGAGTTCCTTGGTCGTGATGATCACCGCCTTGCCGTCCGCCGTTTTCGGCGCCCACTGGCCGAGGAATTCAACCTTCGCATCCTTGGTAAAGTACGTGTCGAACCCATCGGGGAGTCCGGCGGCGAGAAGCGGTTCGCCGTGGAAAATGGCTTCGATCGGTTTCGGCATCGCGCTCGCGCCGGCTCCCATGATCTTTTCTTTTTGTGTTCGCTCACGAACTCGTGTACGTCGTGCGTTTCCGTCGCTCTTCGCTCGTGCGCGCGCGCGTGCGATTGTGTGTCGAAAAGAGTCGACGTTTTCGTCAGCGTCGTGAGTGAAATACAAAACAAACACCCGGGTGTGATGAGGGCGTGATGGACCGTAGGTCTGGACCGCCGCCAGAGAGGGTGACGGACGGTATGTACGGCGACGATGCCGACACCGATGAGGCGTGGAAACGGGCGAGAGTGGAGGAACTTCGAGTCAAGTTAAAGGCGAGGGACGACGCGTACGAGTTGGAACACCCGAGCGAGCGCTCGTCGCTGGCGGGATCGATTTCGACCGACCCAGAGTGGTTGCGCGAGTACGAAGAGGTGAAGCGGTTGGAACGCGCGCTGGCGACGCCTCCGGGGCCTGGGTGCTGTCGAATGTACGTGGCGAGGAAACGAAGATACTGCATCGCGCGGGCGCGAGACGGAGGCACCATGTGCACGAGGCACAGACAGTATGAAGAGGATGAAGCCGACGGAGAGAGCGTATTGGGGAGCGTATTGTCGACGCTCGCGCTCGGAACGGGGACGCCCGATGCGGCGTCCATGGAGGGGAGAAAGAAGCAAAACATCAACAGACGCATGAAAAAGATGACCAATCCGCTCTCGCAGCAGTTTCAAGCCCCCAAGGTTCTGGATGATGAGTATTGGAAGGGTAAATTTACCGACGTCGTCAACCGACCGACGCTCGTAGACGTCGGCTCCGCCAAGGGCGGCTTCATCAAAGCATTGGCGAGCGATTGCGCCACGGCGTGCACCAAGGCGAAGAATGGAACGGTGTTCAATCTTTTGGGCGTGGAAATATACGAGCCTCTCGTCGAGGCGGCGAATATTTGGGTTGAGACGCACGCCAAACGTTTGGCGCGAGACGCCCACTTTGTATCCGCCAACGCAAACGTCTCAATGTCGTCATTAAACGTACCGAATCTTCGAGCCGTGTGCGTGCAGTTTCCCGATCCGTGGTCACGAGGTAAACACGCGGCGCGACGAGTGATGACGCCGCAGTTTACGCGCACTCTCGCCGAGTTGCTACCAGTCGGCGGCGAATTGTACTGCTGCTCCGACGTCCTCGCTCTCGCCGAAGAGATGTACGACGTCGTGCTCGCGAACGAGGACTTTGAGATTGATGAGACGACGTACTGTAGATTAGGAGAGATGGTTTCGCCGTCTCGCGATGGAGCGCAGGAGCGCACGCCCCACTTTGACGCCGCGCACAAGTACGAGTGGGAGAGACAAACAGAAATCGACGACGGCGACGCCGACGGGAAGCCCGCCGACGGGCTGAAACGGCGGTGGCTTTCAGCTAACCCGTACGCCGCACACACCGAGCGTGACATTGTGTGCGAGGGGAAATGGCGCCCCGTGTATCGTTTCGCCGTCGTGCGCGTGTGAGTGGCGACGCCATTCGCGGGACGAGTAAGACGATGTAATATAGTGTAGCAAAATCTTCTGTGTGAATTCAACGATGATTTACAGACGCGGCGAACGCGCCGAAGTGTTTCATTATTAGACGGATACAGTGCGGCTGCCGTATTTAGAACCACCGAGGAGAGCCTCTTGTTCGCGCTGGGTGTGGCGAGAACGCGTGCGGTGCGCCACGAAGCCGGCGACGGCGCCGGCGGCGACGAAGAGCGCTCCAAAGTACGTACCCGTCGACGAGTTGGTTAAACGCGCAGCACCAAGCGCTTGCGGACCATTTAGGAGGGCATCGATAGCGTCGTCACAGTCCGGCTTGTAAGCCGCGTTGCACGTGACGCCCGGTTTGAGCGTGTTCAAAACGTGCGCCGGAATAGAGTTGACGTCTTTCGGACATTGCTGCGCGCCGACGAGGGAGAGACAAAGATTTCCCTTGTGATGCCAGGCGCAGCCCGGGATGACGTCGCACGCATCCATGTTGTGACCCTCAGAGATGCACGTCATCTCGCAAGTCCCAGGTGTGGGGACAAACTTGCTCCAGTCGTCGTCGTTCGGGGTGTTGACCGCCGCGCTGAAATGGTCCTGGTTTTGCGCCGACGACATGGCAAAGTTATAGATAGATTGGATGCACGGCGGCTTTCCCGGGACGTTACAGTCGACGTTCGGCATTGGAAATCCAGGCGGAAGTTCCGCTTTGGACAACGGACACTGGTTCGGGGCGTAGCTCAAGCACTTGTTCTCGGTGACGTGCCACGCGCAGCCGAGGTGGTTGTCGCACTCTGGACGACCAGGAATCGTCCAGCACGTCATCTCACACGTGCCGGGCGTCGGTGAGTACGTCTTCCAGTCGATCGAGTTCAAATCGAGATTGGACCCGAGCGTTCCGACGACGTCCGATAACTCATACCGCGTCATCTCTCGCGTCTTTGACGGTGTCGTGCTTCTCAAAAACAGTCTTGGTTTTGGTTGACTGGTGTTGGCGGTTGGTTGGTGTTGGCAACACCCACGACGTCAGCTCTAGTGTTCCTCGCGTCTCGGTGAGGAATCTCACCGTAGGAATCGAAAACAAACGGTTCGAGACGACCGACCGACCGACCGAACGAGTGAGGGTTACGTGTCTCGCTCGTCGCGCACTGTCGCGAGGAACGATTGTTCGATTCTTTGTTTGACGCATATCTGCTTGT
>Ga0255772_10005789_pt1 | contig 11379 bp, 2 predicted proteins | sample 071ome_34_FD_179970 | JGI IMG/M metagenome (GOLD analysis project Ga0255772, IMG submission 179970) | Coastal salt marsh microbial communities from the Groves Creek Marsh, Skidaway Island, Georgia - 071411BT metaG (version 2) | ecosystem: Environmental > Aquatic > Marine > Intertidal zone > Salt... | reverse complement strand
ATTCTAAATGAATCACAGAAGGTTGCCCATCTTCTTTAGAATAAACAACTCCTCCTCCAAGATGTCCATCTGCTTGACCTTCATAATTCATGAAATTATTATCATCTGCATTTATATACACATTAGCAGTGTGCATTCCCTTAACAACTTTAACTTCTAAATGCTGGTCAGGTGAATATTCTCCTCCCATTTCCGGTAAATTAATATACAAATCACTAACTGTAGTATTCGCATATAAATGTAAACCACCACGATTAGCAATCATATCATGAGTTACATTAACAGTATTTCCACTATTTTCAATAGTATCGTAATCATATATACCATTCATAATGAATGTTGTATTAGGAACCAATGTGTTATTAGTCAACATGATATATGTTCCAACATGACTATGGAAGTTTTTACCACGTAAATTTAAAACACGAACAATAGCACCAACATCTAAACCTTCAGCAAATTTTAATATTTTATATTCATTTCCTTTATAATAATCTTTGCCATCTTTTGTTGTTACTACTACAGGCGTTGTTAATATATCATAATTTAAAGTTGATTGCACAACACCATCAACAGATACCATTAATCCATATTTGTCCAATACTTCATTTTCTAAAGGAAATGTGTCTTGATTATTTGTGGAAACAAAAATTTCTTCTATCGCTGGACTCATAGTCACATTAGTAGCCGTTGATGCTCTAACTGCTATTTGAGTTTCAAATGGCGGTGGCTCACTGAAAACAATGCGTGTAAATCCATCATATTGTTCAATATTGTATGCTTCATAAGGATTTTGAATTACTCCACCTACACTAATTAATGCGTTATGAATAGAAATCGGTTCATAAATTGTAAATATTGAAGTAACGTCATCCCCATCAAAAGTAAATAATTGATTCCACACAGCCATTTTTTGACTATCTACGTATTGTTTTGTAACTAAATCATGCGCATGTGTTGGTAATGCTCCATTTCTAATTCTACCAAAATTTAAATCAATTCCAGTTTCTCCACCTGCCATCATTATGCCAGGAACAGATTTACCAAAATGAATTCTTGACGCATCATCAATATATAAAGAGGTGGTATCTACAACAAATGAAGTGGTATTTGGTATCTGTACATTTGCGGGTTCTACATCAAATATTGTATTTGAATAACCTGTAGGAGCAGTAGCATCGACTACTTTGGCACTAATAGTTTTAACTTGTCCATTGGTAAAACTTGCTACTTTTCCTACATAATCATCAATTGCAATATCATTTACTTGTGGTGTAAATTGTATTTGTGAACCGGATATAGAAGTAAGTGACCTTACTGTTGGGTCATAGGATTTACCAACTTTTAAAAGATTTTCATCTTTCGCAAATACTTGATTAATAAACGCCATTTGTTTCCTTTGTTAAAAATTCATATTTTATTTAATATTTATTTTATTTTATTCTCTAATTCATTAATTTTTTGTTGTTGTTCTTGTAATGCAGAAACTAAAATAGGCACAATTTGATCGTATTGAATACCCTTTACACCATGTCCAGATTTTACTATACTAGGCAAAATAGTTTCCATTTCTTCTGCTATAAATCCTATTTCATTTTTACTTGATGAATTTTTTCTGTCATATGTTACGGGTTTCATACTCATTATATAATTCAATCCATTTTCAAATTGATTTATATTTTCTTTGTATGCTATAGATGAAAGTACAGTTGGTGGTGTTCCGGAGAATACAGAATTAGCAGCAAATATATCATTACCAGCAGTTATGTTTGCTGCAACATCAATATTACCCGCACTAACAAATCCACTATTAATTGCAGCACTGTCTACATTAGCGGTTGCGTTTATATCAGTTGAATTAATAAGTGTTGTAATAGATAATGAATCACCAGTTATTGCTCCAAGTGAATTTACACTATTGGTGACAACTGAAAATACATTTGCAATTCCACCCACATATAAATCCAAACCTATGGAACCGCCTCCAGCAACATGAAACGGAGCGGAACCTACTGCAGTTGCGTTTGTTGCATCGTTCAACGCTAAAGAATTATGTATAATATCATCAGTTGATGATAAAGATTGGTCAAATGTATAGATAGTATTTAAGTTTACAAAAGAAACTGAAGTGTTTGTAGTTAATGAAATAGTAGCATCATTACTCATATTAACTTCACTATCTGTTCCAAACTGCAAATGTGAATTATCTGCTAATTCAATAAATGAATTATTTATCATATCCACATAAGCACCATTTTGTAAAACTAAATTTGTACCAACTTGAATATCATTTGGTTTTAAACTTAAATTTTGAGTACCTTCAAAATCAAAACTTAGACTATTAGCATATCTAGATAATTTATATCCATCGGGTAATACTTGCATCATAGCATTTGATGAGTCACTATCATTATCATTTACAAAGAACAAGTCTCCATGTACTATCAATCCAGTATTTGCTAATATTGATGTTTTAGTTAAAGCACCTTCATCAATGGTAAATGTTACATCATATTGATTAGATTGAACACCCGTATTTGATGTCAAATATTTGATAGCAGAAGTACCCGGATTTTCCTTTTCAATAAATTCTAATAAATTTCTAAGCGTCATTTTATTTAAATCAGGAACAGTACTTCCAGGTCTAGTTGTACTAATAATAAATCTATCATTCAGGCTGATAGATGAAGGTAATACCGAAGGCTTATTATCTATTACCTGATATTCAGTTGATTTATCTGTTGAAAGTAAAGATGTACTATTAGAAACATGTACAAAAGTACCATCATTTCTACTTGGATGTAATAACAAACCTCCTAATGTGCTAATTGAAACGCTTGCGGCATTAAAATTCTTAAACGTTAACTGTTTACTCCCATCTGAATTTAAAGGAGTTAATGCATCAAATGCCAAGTAATCACCATCTGAAGGACCTGTTGGTGGTAATCTGTAAACATCAGGTCCGACATTCACCACACTTATACTCGCTTTCCCATTAATTAGAACATTAGTTAAATTTGCATCATTACTAATATCTAAATTTATATACTTGGCTTGTGTTGATACCGGGTCATAACTTGAAACAACATTATCAATATAACTTAGAATACTACTTGATGTTGCCATGCTTTATTCCTTTGTACTATTTGATTTCCTTCCACGTTTCTTAGGAAGTTGGGATTTTAGAGTTTCGATTTCGTTTTGTTGTTGTTTCATAGCTTCAATGAGAAGAGCAACTACTTTACTATATTTTACACCCTGTGGTTTATTATCCGCATAAGAAACTAAACTTGGTGCAATACTAGCTACATCTTCTGCTATTAATCCATATTCTTTAGTGTCCTTAATATCATCTTTCCAATTAAATTCTACACCTTTCATAGCAATTACTTTATCTAATGCAGAATCTATACTTGAAATATTTGTTTTTAAATCACTAGCAGAAAGTTCAGTTACTGATTTTCCTACAAATAAATCGCCGCTCATACCTAACCCACCAAGCACTATTAATGCACCTGTTGTTGTACTTGTTGATGCTTGATACGAACCTATAGTAACTTGCCCGGAGAATCTAATATTAGATGCCAAACCATTTATTAATTCTGAGCGACTTAGAACGTCAATATGATTAACACCGATATTTCTACCCGGAGCATGTTTTACATTTATGATTTGTCCAGGATTTCTATTAGTTTGGAACATCAAGTTACTTGTGTATGATGTTCTTCCCGTGACATAAAATTGTTGATTACCAGTGATTGTAACTGAAGTTGGGTCTGTAGAATATATTTGGAATGTTCCAGTAGTTGGAGAAGTTGTATATACAATATCTATTGTATTTCCAACTAATACATCAGTATTTGCTATTTCGCCAAGATAATCATTGAAATTGTATTTAACTCCACCTACATAATAGTCAACTCCGGCTGCAGGAATAAATGAACCAGGAGTCAAGGGATCTGCAATTCCAATAGCAATAGCAGCAGTGTTTCCAAATAATCCTTGATTGTTTGCTGAAATTTCTATCCTATCTCCAGCATCTACAGAAAATGGCAAAGTTAATCCAAGGTTATAATCACCATTAGGTGGACCTGGAGTAAATGTAGCAGCAATTTTATGTACATTATTTGGTGTGCTTATTATGTCAAAGTCTGCTTTTTCAATTTTCAAACCATTTAAATGTACTTCAATTTCTTCTTTGACAAACGGTGTGTATAAATTACCAAATGAAACTGTATTTGAACCGGGTAGGTTTACGGTGTATGTATATTCATTTGTTACAAATGACAATGGTTGCCATTTACCTTCAACATGTAACTCTAGAATATCAAATCTTTCTGTATTATTTGCAGAATCAACAACTTCCAAACCATCTTCAATCATTCGCACCATACCATTTGCTGCGAAATATGGTCTATCATTTATACTTCCATACGGAAGTTTTAGATATCCCGTGCTGTCAATATCAATTCCTCTATGGTCTATTACTAGACCGCTTCTACCACCCTCTGCTACCCATCCTGTTGACGTAAATGTATTTGCATTACCTTCAACATGTACATTATAATTTAATGTGTTTGAATTAGATTCAACACGAACATGAGATTCTTTATGAGATACACCAACAATAGTTTCTTCACGATTAGTCTCAAAGAACATTTTATCTTCACGCATTTGTGAAACGTTTGCATTGTTTGCTACAAAATAAATTGTATCATTGAAGTCATCTGTTTCAACATATGTGTCTTGATTTAAGTCAACTACACCACCTAATCCTCTCCATTGTCCTTGCGTGTAACCTTCAAATAAATTCAATGCATCATTATATCTTATAATACCATTTGAATTTGGTGTATAATCATATGAATTATTTGGTAATCGAATACCATTTTTAGTTCCTATAAAGTCAGCTAATTCACCATCCAATTCCATAGTAGGATACTTATCTTTGGTGACAACAAACTTAATTGGATTTTCAATAGTTGCTGTATAGTTATCTACACTTATATGGAATGCATCTAAATTATATGGCTTTGGTGTTAATACTACAATTTCGCCATATTCAGAAGGAGTTGTGTTGGCAAAATAGCGATATGTTCCAGGTGCAAATGGTGTAAATCTTACAGTTGATACTGAATTTGAAGTAAAGTTATTTGCATAATCTGACCAAATTTTATATTCATTTGCAGGTGCTAAACCATCGGACAAATAAAGAACACCATCACTTACATAGTCAAGTGGATTGTTTCCTGAGTCTGTAATAATAAATGCATTTGCATTTCCATTTAAAGACATAATGGCATGATTAGCCAATGTGAATTCTACAGTATCACCAGCTTCCAGTGTAACAGTATCTTTTGGAATACTATCTAATTCTATAGCTAATGTTGCTGGGTCTAAAGTAACCGCTTTAGTAACTTTTTTACCCATTGGATATTCTACAGTAATTGAACCTCCCATATTTTCATTTCTTGGGAATACTTCAATCATACCTCCACGTTTAAAATGGGGGTCTGCAGTGTTACCATCTGCCCAATAATAGTATCTACCTGGCTGAGAAGCTAAGAATTTTGTATTTGCCCATTTTTTAGTAGGGTCTTTAAAATCAGTTTCATATGCGCTTATGTTTGTGTTTATATGCGTAACACCATCAACAGTTACTTCAGCAAAATTACTTGCTGATAGTGGACCCATGAAAACTTTCTGAGGTGTTTTTCTATTGGGGTCTGTATAAGGAGTTGTTCCTATGAAAAATGGATAAGTATTGTGTCGAGCAAGTTCTACTTTAAATTCAATTGTATCACCAGTGTATATTTGGAATGTTGGATTATCTTCTGTAGAGAAACTCGGCGCAACTAAACGGTCATGCAAATCTATTTCAAATATCATATCTCCACTAGCGTCAGTGTGATATGAAACCTCACGATTATCATAAACTTCAGGTGCTATTGTTCCAGTCCAATAATATAGTTGTCGAGAGTTGTCAGGATCAAAAGATAATTTAAATACTGGATTATCAGATGCTAAAGCTGTACTAAATGCTTGCTTGTAATCATTGAAACTTGTAAAAGAAAATGTACCGTTTGTGTTGGTTACTGAATATTCTATTTCTCCAAATGCAGGGTCTAATGCAAAATTTTCTCTATTATAAGGAGAAGTTGGAGGATATGGTACAGAAGCATCTGGAAATGGAACTGGTGTAGTATCAGAGATTGTTCCAATACCTAATACAAAATCTTTTGCTTGATAAAACGGATTGATATTGGTATCTATTAATACTTGGTCAGGATATGGATATAGTATTTCTACTCTATCTTTTTCATTTATATCAACTTGAGCTTGTGTGATATAACTTAAAGTTCCTGTTGTATCTATTTGTAGAAGTTTATAATTTGGATTTATTCGAGCATTCATGTTTTTTGATACAGGAAATACAGTTCCTGTATTAATTAATCTCATAAATGCATTTGTATAACCAACATCAAATCCTGCATTATTTGCAGTCCAGAACGCACTATTACTACCTTTATTTAATTGTATGTTGGCATCTTCTACTTCTAATTGCTGAACATTAATTTCTGTTCTTGTTCCAAGTACAGTAAGGTCCTTTTTAAATTCAACATTGTTATGAAATACTGTTAAGCTTTCACCAAATGTTACTTGCGGTTTTGAATCTACAAATATTTCTACATTATTAGCAGAAGGAGTTACTGTTTGAAAATTTGTTGAAGTTACCCGGGTTGGATGTATCAATCGTATAGTATCAGTATTTAATATAGAATGATGTACGGCATTGGAAGTCATTAAAGTGAAATCATCAATTGGTGTTGACCAATCACTTGAAATAGCATTTACAGTATTATTACTTCCAGCTAGTTTCAACGTAGAAGTAGTCAAAGCATTTACAGTAATAACTCCGCCAGCGCCCCAACGTACTAACTTTCCTTGACTAAAAGAAGGAGTAGCTTGGTTTATTTCATCAACCAATAAATTTGTAGTGTTTAGCCAGTTACCAAACGTTTGGCCTGTAATGATTTTTCCAATTGCCATATTAGCTTTTCCTCAATTTTTTTGATTAATTAAATTTGAAAGAATATATTTAAGTTCTGAGAGTTCTTCTTTTAGGCCAAGAATCTCATTTTCTTGATTCTTTAAATGCTCTATTAATTTCTTTTTTTGACGAAGTGTGTTTCTATGATTATTTATAGTTTCGGTATTCACCGCCACAATTGCTGAAGTATTTTTATCTCTTTTATAATTTTCAGTATACATTAGAGAGATCCACACTCGTAGTAAATATCATTGATGTTGCGCCTGCTGCATCAATTAATTTACATCTATATAAAATTGTAGTATTGTTTGTTTTATCGTATTCAAATTTCTTAATAATTCGTTTGGTTTGTATAGTATTTATATTTTCAAAATTGTCTATTGTTGTATCTACTAGACTTATTGATTGCACACCAACACCCGCATCTGCAACATCAGCTTCAACCCAAACTATTTTTTTATTTTCTCTATACTCAGTTTTAAATATGTTTAAAGTTGCAGTTGGAGCTACTGCACTTGGTTCGCTAATAAAATCAAATGTTTTCATTATTTTTTCATTTTCTTTATTCTTTAACCATACATATAATGTATGCTCACCATTAGTTAAAGAATTAACATTTAAATTAAAATCAAAATAATATTCACCAATGTCATTTCTATCCAAAACTACAATACTATGCCACATCGGAGGTTCAATATTATTATCAATTTGATATCCATATTCAATTTCTAATGGATTCGTATTTGTTTCAAAATAGATACGAACATCTTGATTATTAGCAATGTATCTTTGCATGTCAATTTCAAATTTTTCAAATTTGAAGTCTAAAATTCTCAAACCTATTCGATAAACATTTGATAAATTACCATCTTCATCTCTTAACTGCAAATATAATATTCTAGAACCATCTATCTGATTTTCTGGTATTTTAACTTGATGTTGAATTAAATTACTTGACGTTCTTGGTATAGATTTAAACACAGAAAGTGCAGGATTTAAACCAATTGAATATGCTTCAATTAGTGAATCAGGGTCATTGACTTGAAATTGAACATTTCCTACATAATATTTACCCATTCTTGTTAATACTAAAGGAGATGTTACATTTGATATCACAGGCGAATTATCATTTATTATCACTTCAACATAATCACTTATGATATTTCCGCAATCATCTTTTATGTGCAAATAAATTTTGGGATTAGATGCACTTACTGCAAAATTATTCAAATGCATTGTGTTTGAAAATTGTATATTATTTGAACTTGGTGTAATAGGAATCCAAAATACACTATGATAATCAATGGAAGCATCAATAGTTAATGCATATGCAGTAATGTCAACTGGACAACTAACATTTGCTTCAAATAATTCATTACCAACTACAGTTGTTGTATACGTAGTAGTTCCATGAACTACAAAATTATTGATTACTGTATTAGTGCCGTCATGTAATAATTTTTCAGTTGTTGCTTCCATATCATTTACTGCATAATCAACAACCCTTATTCTATATACATGATTTTCTGTATTTGCGGTTAAAGTAGTTGATATGTTAGCACTATTGGAAGCATTAGAACTATTTGATGAATTAGAACTATTTGATGAGTTAGAACTATTTGATGAGTTAGAACTATTTGCACTGCTTGGTAAATCTATGATACTTAGAACTGTCGGTGTTCCAACATAAATTTTATTATTAACATTTATTGTAGTTATTAACTTATCATTGTCATATAATTCAAAATATTTTATTCCAGTATTGTCATCTATATCAATATCAAGTTCAACATCATAATTTAAACTATTTCCATTGAATGCAGGTCGAACTTCTTTTATTTCAAATTTATTGACATTTGGTTGTGTTTTATCCAAATAAAATTTATAAGGTACTTTAATTTTATTTTGATAAAAATCTTCTACCAATAAATGTATTGTATGTTCACCATCTGATAATGTAGAAAAATCAGCATTAAATGTTTGTGCATCATATTTTATGAAATCAGATTCATCAAAAGTTTTAATATTATTTTTTATGGTTGAATTATTAAAACTATAATCTATACTTGAGATAGCATAATCATCAGTAACAATATATCTAAATTCTGTATTTGAAGGATTTAAATAGTATCTTGAACCATTATTCATTGAACTAAAATATGATGCAATCGGAAGAGTATTATCTATATAAACCTCAACATTTGCTTTTTCTGATATATTTCCTGCAGTATCTTTAGTCTGGAAATATATTTTTTTCAAACCACCATCACGGACAGTAATATATTCTGTTTGTGAAATTGTATTTGGTGTATTTCCTATAATTGGACCACCCGGTACTAAATCAAATATTTTATTTGTTGAACTTTGTGATATAAAATATTCATTCCAACCAGAAACAATATCATATGCAGATGCTAATAAATCTATTTTGAAAAAATCTAATTCTCTAGTAAGATTTGCAACTGTAAAATTTGTAATTACGGGCGGATACTTATCATAGATAATAGAATTTGATGAACTGCCAATATTTTGACAAAAATCTTTTACATGCATATGAACATTACATGTACCCTCGACAAATCCTAAAGCATCCAAATCTGCCGTAAATGTGTTTAATAATGTTTGTCTAGGAGCAAAGGGTATGGGTTGCCAATTTGGATCATTCCAAGTTACTGTATTTGATGTTGAGAACAAATATTCCATAACACCAACATTATCACTCATGTCTAATTCGATATATACATCTTTATTAGTTGTATATTCATCATCTTTGTTTATTCTTGCTGAATGTATGACAGGTGGTTCATCTTCCAAATGAACCATAAAACTTAATGCATTGCATCTATTTTGTAATCTATCTTCTAAAGATATGGATATTTTTGTGTCACCCTGATTTCCTACAGGTAAATAATAGTAATTTTCTACTCTGTTTGATTGTAAATTATCATACGGAATTCTTATAATGGGGTATGTATTACCTCCATACTCATGATTTTCATATTTAAAATATACCTCACTATAATTATCTGAATAGTCTAAAATATAAGGTATTTTAAAATAATCGTTGCCTCCAATTAATGCTCTATCAATTCTATCGGCAAATTTTAATCTCATAACTGGAGGAATATTATCAAATTCAAAATTAACTCCAGCAGTACCTATATTATTAAATTTATCCTTTGCATGAACGTATAGTGTTTGCAAACCTTGTTCAAAATTTAACGAAGATAAATTAATGGTTTCTGATATTGAAATATGTGTAGTATTTGAGGCAACTTTTGTCCATGTTGAATCAAAGGCAACATTTGCAAATTTTGAATATGTATAGTGTGTAATAAATGATAAATCATCCGCTTCAAATCTAAAAGGAACGTTCAATTTATTCACACCAACATAAGGTGAATTGTAAGATGAATTATTATTCAGAACTACATTAGATATTTCAGGTCTAAATCTATCCAAATATACATTTGATAAATTAATTGGTATTGAAGAATTTCCTTTAATATCATAAATTCTTATTTCTAAATTTGCTAAATTATTAGTATGTGATTGGTCAATACGAATATTATAAATGTCATCAACAACATTTGTATAGGGAATGTCAAACCTAAATGTTTTTGTTAGTGGAAACGAATCTACAGTAACATCAATATAGTGGAGTCCGCTAACAAAATCATGACCTTCTACTCGTAATTGTAATATGTAATCATAATTATCTTCATATGCACCAATGAATGTAGCATTTGCATACGGACCTACATTATCAAAATTTGTTGTTATACTAGAAACTGGACCATTAAATCCATAATCAGATATTGCATACACATCAAATTGAGCATACGTTTTATTTTGTGCGAATGTATAACTAAATGTGCCTAAAGAACGTTCTTTATTATCAGCTTTATGTTCAAATTGATCAAGTTTAACATTAGCAGATGTTCGATTAACTGTGACATTTAATCTATCAATTGTTGAATTTGCTGCGGCAGTAGCTAAATAGTCAACATTTACTTTTGTTGTGGTTGGTGTATATTGTACACTGCTGATAGCCATAGAAACGGAAGACGGTGGGTCAGAAACTATTCTGCGTTGTTGACTTCCGTAGATTTCATTTTGAAAGAAATCGACAACTTTCCATTCAAACTTTGGAAATAAATCTATTCTTGGAACTGAAAATGTATCTAATACGTCATAGTTGGTTTTACCTTTTGGAAAATAAGTCCATGTATTTGGTTCACCTTCCAAGTTATACCAAAACTTATATTTTTGTAGCTCATAATTGTCTTGAGCATTTAATCTAAGTGATAAATCATAATGTGTTGTAT
>Ga0255772_10005788_pt1 | contig 11379 bp, 13 predicted proteins | sample 071ome_34_FD_179970 | JGI IMG/M metagenome (GOLD analysis project Ga0255772, IMG submission 179970) | Coastal salt marsh microbial communities from the Groves Creek Marsh, Skidaway Island, Georgia - 071411BT metaG (version 2) | ecosystem: Environmental > Aquatic > Marine > Intertidal zone >... | reverse complement strand
GGTTCATTACTTCAAAGAAACGGTGCGAACTACGTAAAAGATGACTTTTACTTAGCTACTGCCGCTGATATAGTTGCTGATCCGTCGGCACCTGATGCTTTCGTTGAAGGTATTATGGAATCGAGGGAGTGGGTTTGGGAAAATGGCGTTCTCGTAGAGAAAGACATACAAGCCTGGAAGCGACAAGTGAGAGAGGCGAAACAAAGAGCTTTAGAAGAAACTAAGCTAAAAGTGTTTGAATCGTTTCTTAAAAAACTTTAATTTTATAAATATTATTAACAAAAAACGAAATAACTAGTTATTTTAATAAGGAGATTTCTAATGGCCGAAACAGAAAAAAACATCGAGGCGTTGGAACAGGAAGCTGTTAAAGAAGTTAGCGAAGCAAACGCTGCTAACCCTCAAGCAGATGCTCCTAAGAAAAATGCTGTAGCGGCTGAACCTTCTAAATTGTCAAACGAGGCAGAAGATTTAGGTCCTGCTGTTGTAAAACCAACAGACAGCAATCCAGACGCAACGAAAAAAACTAAGCAAGTTTCTGGCGATCCTCAACAAAAAAGTCAAGGTGCTGCTGACGCAATGCCAAAACTTAAAGAGGAAGACGAAACTGCTGTTGACAATGGTTCCGAAGAAATCAAAGAAGACGAAGTCAAAGAAGAAGTAGTAAACGAAGAAGACGAAACAATTGATGTTTCTGCTGACGTTGAGGCTTTAACTGCTGACGAAGGTCTTTCTGAGGAATTTAAGTCAAAAGCTGCTACAATCTTTGAAGCTGCTCTGAAATCAAAAGTTTCAGAAATGAAGAAAAAGATGAACGCAAGCTATGAGCAAAAGCTTAAAGAAGAATCCGAAAGTGCTAAAGCTGAATTAGTAGAGAAAGTTGACTCTTATCTATCCTACGTAGTAGAAGAATGGATGAAAGAAAACACTCTTGCTGTTGAGCGAGGCATTAAGGGAGAAATTGCTGAGGACTTCATTAGTGGTTTGAAAAAATTATTTGAAGATCACTACATTGACGTTCCAGATGAAAAATATAATGTGCTCGAAGATCAAGCTTCTAAAATTGAAGACTTAGAGAAAAAACTTAACGAACAGATTGAAAAGAATGTTGAACTGAATAAAGAAAATGGTGAATTGGTAAAACAAGACATCATTGATGAGGCATCTGCTGATTTAACAGATACTCAAAAAGAAAAGTTTAACAAACTTGCTGAAGAAGTTGAGTTTTCAAATTCTAAAGAGTTCAAAACTAAAGTAGAAACTATTAAAGAATCTTACTTTGGTAAAAAAGAAGTCAAACAAGAGAATGACATTGATAATGTAGCGGTAGGCGAAGAAACAACAAACGTTGATTTGTCAGAAGCGATGGCTGCTTATACCGCCGCTATTACAAAAACAAAAGACATTAAGTTGTCAAAATAATAGAGGAGAGAGAAAGATATGTACTTATCTGAAACTTACGAAAAAAAATGGCAGCCAGTCTTAGAACACGCTGATCTTCCAAAGATCACGGATTCATACAGACGTGCCGTTACAAGTGTTATCCTTGAGAACCAAGAGAGAGCACTAAAAGAGGATGCTGCTTTTTTAAATGAAGCTGCTCCAACAAATGCTACTGGTTCTTCTATCTCAAATTGGGATCCAATCCTAATTTCTTTAGTTAGAAGAGCAATGCCAAACCTTATCGCTTACGATATTGCTGGCGTACAACCAATGACTGGTCCAACTGGTCTAATTTTTGCTATGAGAAGCAGATACACTTCACAAACTGGTGCTGAGGCATTATTTAACGAAGCTGATACTGATTTTTCTAGTAGAAATGCTGCTGGTGACTCAACACTACCTGGTGTAGGTGGTGAAGGTTCATCTGCTCAGTCAGGAACTAATCCTGCTGTACTTAACGATTCACCTGCTGGTGCTTACACAACTGGTACTGGTATGGCTACAGCTACTGCTGAAGCTCTAGGTGATTCAGGCAATAATGCTTTTGCTGAAATGGCGTTCTCAATTGAGAAATCAACTGTGACTGCTAGAAGCAGAGCTTTAAAGGCTGAGTACACTATGGAATTAGCACAAGACCTTAAAGCTATTCACGGCTTAGACGCTGAAACTGAATTGGCTAACATCCTATCTGCTGAAATCTTAGCTGAAATCAATAGAGAAGTAGTTAGAACAATCTATTCAGTTGCTGAAAAAGGTGCTTCTGCTAATACAGGAACAGTCAACACAACTACTGAAGGTGTATTTGATTTAGATACAGACTCTAACGGTAGATGGTCAGTTGAGAGATTTAAAGGTCTAATGTTCCAAGTTGAGAGAGAAGCTAACGCTATCGCTCAAAGAACACGTAGAGGAAAAGGTAACATCATCATCTGTTCATCAGACGTTGCGTCTGCTTTACAAATGGCTGGTGTACTTGACTACACTCCTGCTCTTAACAACAATCTAAACGTTGACGACACAGGCAACACATTTGCTGGTGTATTAAACGGTAGATTTAAAGTGTACATTGATCCATATTCAGCAAACAATACTGCTAGCCAGTATTTCGTTGTTGGATACAAAGGTACATCTCCGTATGATGCTGGTATATTCTACTGCCCATACGTGCCATTACAAATGGTAAGAGCTGTTGGACAAGACACATTCCAACCAAAAATTGGATTTAAGACAAGATACGGCTTAGTTGCTAACCCATTCGCACAAACTGGAGCTATCTCTGGTGCTGCTACTGCGGTTAATGACGCTGGTAACTTAAATTCAAACAGATACTACAGACGAGTTAAAGTTTCTAACTTAATGTAATATCAGTTGGATTACCAACTTACAAAAGGGGAGGCGTTAAAACCTCCCCTTTTTTTTAGCATATAAATACTTCTATGACTATAATTAATTCACTTGCTAGACAACCAACTGCCCAAGATTATGCTAGTCCTACACAGTTTAAGTTTAGTATAATTAAGTTACCTAAAGTAGAATACTTTTGTACTGCTGTAAACATACCTGGAATATCATTAGGTTCAGTTAGACAACCTACGCCATTTAGAGATATACCACTTCCTGGAGATAGTATCACTTACGATACTTTGACAATGACTTTTATGGTAGATGAAAACTTAGAAAACTACCAAGAGATACACGGTTGGATAGTAGGTTTAGGATTTCCTAGAGGTTATGATGAATACAGAAACTTAGCATCAGCAGGTAATGATAGATTTCCTGGTACAACAAATTCAGTTTCTACAGAACCAGGTAAAGTAAAATATGGTTCTACACAAGCAGGTGGAACTTATTCAGACGCTACACTATCAATACTAACAAGTAAAAACAACCCTATAGTTGAAGTTAGATTTAGAGATTTATTTCCAACAGCATTGACTGGTTTAAGTTATGACCAACAAGCTGGTGATGTAGATTATCTAACGGCAACTGTAACATTTAATTATAAAATATACGATTTTGCTAACGTAGGTTCATCAACAACCTCAGTAACAACATCTTAATAACCTTTACAATTTAAAGGTTTTGTGATATAATGGAGATATTATGGATTTAGAACAATTACAAGAATTGGTTGACAAAGACTTAAAAATTAATGATACAGAACTTGATTTAGAAGCTCTTAAAACACCTCAACTACACAACAAATATATGAAATACTTAACTAAGTTTAAGTTAATGTTAAGTAGAGCAGAAACAGAATACAATACACTTAAAAGAGATAAGTGGGAATACTATACAGGTAAATCACCAGCTGAAGTTTATGCTTTAAAACCATTTGATTTAAAAATATTAAAAACTGATATTGACAAATATTTAGATTCAGATGAAGATTTACAAAGACAAAAACAAAAGGTTGATTATCTACAAACAACAGTTGACTTTTTAGATAGAACTATTAGACAGATAAGTAATAGGGGTTTTTTAATTAAAGACGCCATTGATTGGAGAAAGTTTACTAGTGGAGCTATTTAATGTTTTTAGATTCAGCATACTTTATTAAAGAAGATGCTTTTTCAGAATCGTTTTGTAATAATATATTAAAACAAGGCGACCAGAAAAAGTTAGAGTTAGCAAAAATTGCTGACGGCAATCAACTTAATAGAAAATCACATATTGGTTGGTTGAATGATAAGTCTTTAATAGAACAAATCACACCTGTTATTAACGAAGCAAATGAAACCGCTGGTTGGAACTTCTTATTAAGAGATTTTGAACCATTACAATATACCATTTATAATATAAGAGATCATTATGATTGGCATATTGATACACACGCTAAGTCATACAAAAATGGTTTAGTTAGAAAAATAAGTTTTACTATCTGTTTAAATGATGATGAAACAATAAACAATAACTATACAGGTGGCAACTTTGAAATCTGTATACCTCACCCACGTTACGAAAAAAACAAATACTTTAAATTTAAAGAGAATTTTAAACAAGGAACTATTATAGTTTTTCCCTCACACGTATGGCATAAAGTACATCCTGTTAAATCTGGTACAAGAAAAGTATTAGTTGGTTGGGTTGTCGGTAAACCTTTTGTATAATGACTACTACTAGATATTTAATTATAGATAAAAAAGATGAAGTCTATCTTAAAATAGAAGCAGACGCCGATATTAGACGTGAACTTGGAGAATACTTTACCTTTGAAGTACCAGGTTTTAAGTTTATGCCACAATATCGTAATAGAGTTTGGGACGGTAAAATAAGATTATTCAGTTATGCCACAGGACAAATATATGCTGGCTTATATCCTTATATCATAGATTGGTGTCAAAAAAATAATGTACAAATTGTAGATGGTACAAAGATAAAAGATGTAAACGTAACAGACGATAATATTAATAAGTTTATTAAAGCACTTAAAGTGCCATTAGAAATAAGAGATTATCAAAAAGAAGCATTTGTACATTCAGTAAAAAAGAATAGATGTTTACTAGTTTCGCCGACGGCATCTGGTAAATCACTTATTATTTACTTAATGTTAATCTTTAATTTACTTAGATTAAAAGATACTAAACAAGATAAGATACTTATTATTGTGCCTACCACATCATTAGTAGAACAGTTATTTAAAGACTTTAAAGATTATGGTTACAATAGTGTAAGAAATGTACATAAGATATATTCTGGACACGATAAAGATACAAATAAAAGAGTTATTATATCTACTTGGCAATCCATTTATAATATGCCAAAGAAATGGTTTAATCAATTTGGTATGATTATTGGTGATGAAGCACACTTATTTAAAGCTGTTTCATTAACAAAGATTATGACTAAACTTATTAACTGTAAATATAGAGTTGGTCTTACAGGTACTTTAGATGGTACTAAAACCCATAAACTTGTATTAGAAGGTTTATTTGGTACTGTTAATAAAGTTGTTTCTACTAGTGAACTACAAGAAAGAAAACAACTTGCTGATTTAAAAATTATTTGTTTAATTTTACAACACGATTCAACTGCTCGTCACTTCTTAAAAGATAAGTCATACCAAGAAGAAATGGATTACCTCGTTTCTAACGAAAAAAGAAATAAATATATACGGAACCTTTGTTTGTCTTTACAAGGCAATACTTTATGTTTATTCCAATATGTTGAAAAACACGGTGTTATATTAAAACAATTAATAGAAGATAAAGCCGAAGATAAAAAAGTTTTCTTCGTATTTGGAGGAGTAGAGGCAGATGAACGAGAATCTATTAGAGCGATTACTGAGAAATCGGATAATGCTATCATTATTGCTAGTTACGGCACTTTTTCTACTGGCATTAACATTCGCAATTTACACAATATTGTTTTTGCTAGTCCTTCAAAGTCTAGGATACGTAATTTACAAAGTATTGGTCGTGGTCTTCGGTTAAAAGATAATAATTCAGCTGCTACTTTATACGATATTGCTGATGATATTTCTTACAATGAAAAAGAGAATTACACACTTCAACACTTTAAAGAAAGAATAAATATTTACAATGGAGAAGATTTTAATTATGAGATACATAACGTAGAGTTAAACAATGCCAGAGATAAACATTAAAATAGTAAAACAAATTAAGATTGTTAAACTAGTAAATGGTGATGACATTGTCACTGCTTTTCCTATAGAACAATTAGAAGACAAGTCGCCATACATTCGACTCGTTAAACCATTACAAATTAAATACGTTCCTCAATTTACAAAAGCTGGATTAAAAGACTATATTGCTTTAATTAAATGGAATGGATTTACACACGATCCAATTGTTACAATTCCTAAAGATAAAATATTAACGATAACAAACGCCACAGATGAGATGAGTAGAAGTTATCATCAAATAGCCAAAGGGTATGAAAAAATTGATCCTCCTCAACAAGGAAAAAATACTGAAGAACGTTATGAACAAGAAAGACTTGACGAGGAGATGGAAGAAGAATATAATGAAATATTTGATAGTTTTAGAGATATTAAAAAGACACTACACTAGTACCTGGTATTATCCTTATCAAACGGCTACACGCCTCATTATACACATTTTTTCCCAAAAGTCAATGTTGAATGAAAAAAAGTGAATGGAAAATTGAAGCAGGTTTTGATACAGATAATCAACAAAAATCTGTTATAGAATACTATCATTTTACAGGCACTCCTCAACAATTAGAAAAACATATGTTAAACAAATACAAAAAAGGTGCCGAATATGTCACTGTAGAATTGTATAAGGATTGACATTTTTGAAGAAAGGTGTTATATTATAAAGATTATGAAAACTAAAAAAAAGACCGAACATTACGTAGATAATAAAGAGTTTTTAGAGGCGATGAAGGAGTATAAGAAACTTTGTAGAAAGGCAAAGCGAGATAAACTTCCTAACCCGCCAGTAACAGATTATATAGGTGGTTGTTTTTTAAAGATTGCGAATCATTTATCATACAGACCTAATTTTATTAATTACACTTTTAGAGATGATATGATTTCTGATGGTATTGAAAATTGTTTACAATATTTAAACAACTTTGATCCAGAAAAATCAAACAATCCTTTTGCTTACTTTACTCAAATTATTTTCTATGCTTTTGTACGAAGAATACAAAAAGAAAAGAAACAAGTAACAATTAAACACAAGTTAATAATGGATGCTAATTATGATGATATGACATTACAACCTGGTGAAGATAGAGAATTTAGAAATCAATTTAGTGAATTTTTAAGACAAAATACAGTTATTGATGAAAAACCAAAAGAAAAGAAACCAAGAAAGAAAAGAACATCAAAATCTAATTTAGAATATTTTATATAATGAAGATTGCCTTATTAAACGATACTCACTTTGGTGTGAGAAACGATAGTCCTGCTTTTTTAGAATATCAAGTTAAATTCTATGATGAACAATTTTTTCCATACTTAGAAGAAAACAATATTCAAACACTAATACATTTAGGTGATGTAACTGATAGACGTAAGTTTATTAATTTCAAAACAGCTAGTGTGTTTAGAGAAAAGTTTTTTAAACGATTATGGGATATGAAAATTGATACTCATATTATTGTAGGTAACCACGATACTTATTATAAGAATACTAACAAAGTTAATTCTGTAACTGAACTGTTTACAACGTTTGATGGCAAACACGAACCTTGGATATACACAGGTCCAAAAGAAGTTGAACTAGGTGGTTGTCGTATGTTATTTCTACCTTGGATATGTGATGACAATTATGATGAATCAATTTATGCTATTGATAATTCAACGGCGGAAATATGTTTTGGTCATTTAGAAATTAAAGGTTTTGAAATGATGAAAGGACATTATAACGATCAAGGACTAGAACCAAGTCAATTTAAAAGATTTGAAAAAGTTATTTCTGGTCACTTTCATAAAAAGTCAGATGATGGTCACGTTTATTATTTGGGTGCTCAATATGAAATGACTTGGTCTGATTATAAAGACCCAAAAGGATTTCATATCTTTGATACACAAACAAGAGAATTAGAAAGAATAACTAATCCAAAAAGAATACATAAAAAAATATATTATAACGATAGTAAAGAAGATTATAGCAAAAAAGATATATCAGAATTTAAAGACACCTTTGTTAAGATGTTTGTATCAAATAAAACAAATGAAGATATGTTTAATAATTTTGTTGATAGATTACAAACTAAAATTAATATACACGAATTAAATATAATAGAAGATAGTATGTCAGATATATCTGCTAGTGTAAGAGAAGATATATTAGAACAAGGCGAAGATACACTTACATTTTTAGGTAACTATGTTGACCAAATAGACACAGATTTAGATAGACACAAGTTAAAAGATTTTATTAAAGATGTTTACACGGAGGCAAGTGAAAGATGAGTAAGATAACAAATGTTAAGTCAACCCATATGAATTGGGGTCCTTATGTTATGAAAACAAAACTGCCAGATTATATTATTAAGAAGTTAAAAACTGAAGGTAAGAAAGCAAAACAATCTTACAATCACGCATTAGCAGGTCATTTAGATAATCAATTTTTATATCCACAAAATATACAAGAGTGGTTTTACAATGAGATACACCCTATCATACAAGCATATAGAAATGGTCATTGTAAGTTTCACGGTATAGAAGAATTAAATGTAGATTTTAAAGCAGATGATCTATGGGTTAACTTTATGGAAGCAGGTGACTTTAATCCTGTACATATACACGGTGGCGATTATTCGTTTGTTATATTTGTAGATGTACCAAAAGAATTAAAAAAAGAACAAGAAGAATATGAAGGAACATCAGCAAAACCAGGTTCGTTGATGTTTGAATTTACACAACAAGCAAGACCTCGTTGGGCAACCACAGGCACAGCAATTAAACCTGAAACAGGAGATATGTTTATGTTTCCTGCTTTACTACAACATTGGGTCTGTCCATTTAAATCTAAAGTAACAAGAATAAGTGTGTCAGGCAATTTAAGAATTATTAACAAGGATAAACTACCACGTGATTATTTTTAAGAAAATTAGATGGAAAAACTTTTTATCTACAGGTAATACACCTATAGAAGTTGATTTAAATAAGTCACCTACATCATTAATTATTGGTTCAAATGGTTCAGGTAAATCAACCTTATTAGATGCTGTTTGTTTTGTATTGTTTAATCGACCATTTAGAATTATAAAGAAAGAACAAATTGTCAATACAATAAACAACGGAGATTGTGTTGTTGAAATAGATTTTAACGTAGGCAGAAAAACATATCAAGTTAGACGTGGCATTAAACCTAATTTATTTGAAATCTATTGTGATGGCGAATTATTAAACCAAGAAGCCAATACAGTTGATTATCAAAAAGTATTAGAACAAAATATAATGAAACTTAATTATAGATCATTTGTACAAGTCATTATATTGGGTTCATCCTCTTATGAGCCGTTTATGAAGATGAAAGCAAGATATAGACGAGATGTAGTTGAAGAAATCCTTGATATTAAGGTTTTTACACAAATGGACTTGATATTGAGAGATCAACAGTCATTATTAACAAAAAATATCACCGAGGTTCGTCATAGATGTGAATTGATAGAGTCCAACTATGAATTACAGTCTAAACACTTAAACACTCTAAAAACACGCCAAAACCACGACAAAGGGTATAAAGAAGACACTATTAAGAAAAACAAAGAAGATTCAGAAAAATTACGTAAAGAAATTGAAGAAATACAAATACAGATAAAAGTTAACCAAGAACAACTAAAAAACAAAGAACCTGTTGAAGATAAGTTAAAGAAACTTACAAAGTTAGAAACAAAGATAGAACAAAATCTATCTACACATAAAAAGAGTTTAGAGTTTTTTGAAGAAAATGATAATTGTCCTACGTGTACACAAAAGTTAGAAGAACAATTTAGAGGTGAAAAAATTGCTTTTGAAAAAAGTAAACTAATTACTTTAAATGATGGTATGAAAGATTTATTAAAAGAGATTTCTGCTACTGAAGAACGACTTACAACTATGAGTAAAGTATCGGATAAAATCTATGATATGAATATACAACTTTCAAAATTAAATACATCACTAGAAAATTTAGAAAAGTATAGTCAAGGTATCCAAGAAGAATTAAATAAGTTAGAACATACAAAAGAAGACATTACACTTATTGAAACAGAACTAGCTGAAATGACTAAACACTTAACAGAATCTAAAACAGAACTAGATAAGATTACGGAAGAAAAAAAATACGTAGATATATTAAGAGAGATATTATCAGAAAAAGGTGCTAGAAAAAGAATTATTAAAAAGTATTTGCCTATAATGAATACTCTTATTAATCAGTATTTACAATCAATGGACTTTTTTATATCGTTTCATTTAGATGAAGAATTTAATGAAACAGTTAAAAGCAGACATAGAGATACGTTTGATTATAATTGTTTTAGTGAAGGCGAAAAAATGAGAATAGATTTAGCGTTAGTATTTACTTGGCGTGCTATTGCCAAAATGAAAAATAGTACCAATACAAATTTACTAATACTAGATGAGATATTTGATAGTAGTTTAGATGGTCAAGGAACGGAAGATTTCTTTAAGATTATTCAAACACTAACAAATGAAAATGTCTTTATTATATCACACAAAGGAGATATATTATTTGACAAGTTTACCAATATTATTAAGTTTGAAAAACAAAACAACTTTACGAGGTTACAAAATGTCTAATGAATTAAAATTAATACCACCAAACGATCAAAGAGTTAGGTCAGCAATACCTGTTTTTAAAAACGAATTGTTAGAAAGATTTGGATTTAAAGATAGAAAAGAATTATCAGATAAAATGTTTGAAACAATGAACAAATATCACGGATTAGGTTTAACTGCTAATCAAGTAGGACTACCTCTAAATGTATTTGTATTAGGTGGTCATCCAAAAATAGAAAACGGTTTAAAGATGACTTGTTTTAATCCTATGATAATATCAAGTAGTGAAGAAAAAGTTTTAATGAAAGAAGGTTGTTTAACTTTTCCATTTGTCTTTTTATCTATAAGTCGTCCAAGAAAAGTTGTTGTTAAATATGAAGATGAAAACGGCGAATTACAAGAAGGACATTTAGATGGTATGGTAAGTAGAATATTCCAACACGAATATGACCATACACAAGGTAAAATGTTTGTAGAATATGCTAGTAAAATGAAACTAGATATGGCATATAAAAAAGCTGAAAAGATGATGGATAGATTACAACAAGGTGGTGAAGTTGTCGAAAAAATCTAAGAAAACATATATTCACGTCAACCAACACGTGATAAGGAGTAATAAAAAGAATGAAAGAAACGATCCAGTTATTACGGTTAAGCAAGGTAGTAAGAATGTTTATTGCCATAAAGTGGCTATTAACGGACCATCCGTT
>Ga0255772_10005777_pt1 | contig 11391 bp, 13 predicted proteins | sample 071ome_34_FD_179970 | JGI IMG/M metagenome (GOLD analysis project Ga0255772, IMG submission 179970) | Coastal salt marsh microbial communities from the Groves Creek Marsh, Skidaway Island, Georgia - 071411BT metaG (version 2) | ecosystem: Environmental > Aquatic > Marine > Intertidal zone >... | reverse complement strand
TTTCTCAACTTGATATTCAATGTCTTGTGCTTAAACACCCACCACAGAAGTTTGAAACTTATGAAGATGAGATACAGTATTTAATCGGTCACGAACAGAGAAATAAATTCATTCGTAATCTTACTTTAGATTTAAAAGGCAATACTCTTGTTTTGTTTGCAAGAGTTGAGGCTCATGGTGCAGTACTTTACGAACAAATAAATAGTAACACTAGTGAGGAACGTAAAGTATTCTTTGTACATGGTGGAGTGGATGCTGAAGAAAGAGAATTAGTCAGAGAGATTACAGAGAGAGAAAACAACGCAATTATTGTTGCCTCTTATGGAACTTTTTCTACAGGTATCAATATTAAAAATCTCCATAATGTCATCTTTGCCTCTCCAAGTAAGTCCAGAATCAGAAATCTTCAAAGTATTGGACGAGTTCTTAGAAAAGGAAAAGACAAAGTAAAAGCCACTCTTTACGATATCTCTGACGATTGTACCTATAACACTAGAAAAAATTATACTCTTAATCACTTTATTGAAAGAATTAAAACATACAATGAAGAGAATTTTAACTATGAGATAATCACTATTCAATTAAAGAAAAATGGGAATTGAAGACGACTTTTATGCAACAATAAAGTTAAAAACTGGAGAAGAGATATTTGCTAAAGTAGCAGCTTCTGAAGAAGAAGATAGAACTATGTTAATAGTTTCTAATCCAATTATTGTTAATGAAATAAAAGGAAGAAAAGGTGTTGTTGGTTATTCATTAGAACCTTGGCTTAAAACAACAACTGATGATATGTTTATCTTAAATCTAGAAGATGTTCTTACTATCTCTGAATCTTCTGATATTGAAATGATAATGATGTATCAAACTTTCGTAAGAGAACCTTTGAACAAAGGAACTAATAAAAAGAATATTACTAAAACAATGGGTTATGTCTCTAATATCAATGATGCTAAAGAGATTCTAGAGAAGCTCTATAAGAGTAGCTAAGCCATTTCTATCAACCCTAACAAAGGTATTCTACTGAATATTTGAGGACTTGTCAAGCATTTTTAAAAATGGTATAATTCATACATATTATGAGATAAACTAATGATATCAACAGCAGTTATGGCCAAAAGAAAGAGGTCAGAGCACTACGTAAACAATAAAGAGTTTCTCTCTGCACTGATTAAATATCGTGAAGATGTTGAGATTGCCTTTATCAAGAAGTATGGTAGAGAACCAACCAAAGAAGATCGCTCTCAGAAATGGGACACTAAGCCTCCCATTCCACGATACATTGGTGAGTGTTTCCTGAAGATCGCTAATCACCTTTCCTTCAAACCAAACTTCGTGAACTATATGTTCAAGGAGGATATGATTTCTGATGGGATTGAGAACTGTGTTCAATACATTCACAACTTCAATCCAGAGAAGTCACAAAACCCCTTTGCATATTTTACACAAATCATTCACTACGCTTTCCTTCGCCGTATCCAAAGAGAAAAGCGTCAGTTAGAAATCAAGAACAAAATCCTTGAAAAGTCAGGATTCAGTGAAGTGTTTGATGACAGCAATACACTTGACGGCTCTAACTATTCCGACTACAATAGTATTAAGGACAATGTTCATTCAAAACTGCGCGGTTAATGAAAGTTGCAATTATTACCGATCAGCATTTCGGTGCAAGAAAGAATTCCAAACTTTTTCATGATTACTTTCTGAAGTTTTATGAGAATGTATTCTTTCCTACATTAAAGGAAGAAGGTATCACAACTGTAATTGATATGGGTGATACCTTTGACAGTCGCAAAGGTATTGATTTCTCAGCACTTTCTTGGGCAAAGAATAATTATTACGATAGACTCCAAGCAATGGGAGTAACTGTTCATACCATTGTTGGAAATCATACTGCATATTATAAAAATACAAATGAAGTAAATGCTGTAGATTTACTTCTACGTGAATATGACAATGTAACCGTATATTCCGAACCAACTGAAGTCACATTAGATAAACTTAAAGTTCTTTTTATACCCTGGATTAATCAAGAAAATTATGAAACTACTATCTCATCTATTAAAACTACATCTAGCATTTGTGCGATGGGGCACCTTGAGCTACAAGGATTTAGAGTTAATAAAAGTATCGTCATGGAACACGGTATGGAGAGCAAACTATTTGAGAAGTTCAGTCATGTCTTCTCGGGACACTATCACACTCGATCGGACAACGGAAGAATCTTTTATCTAGGAAATCCATATGAACTGTTCTGGAATGACTTGAATGATAAAAGAGGTTTTCATATCTTCGACACTGAAACTCTAGAACACACTCCAATCAATAATCCTTATAGAATGTTTTATAGTATCTACTATGAAGATACAAACCACCAAACATTTGATACTAGGGAGTATGAGAACAAGATTGTAAAGGTTATTGTTCGTAAAAAAACTGATACCAAGCAATTTGAAAAGTTCATTGATAAACTTTATGCTTCTAACGTTTCTGACTTAAAGGTTGTAGAAAATTTTGTAATTGAAGAATCTGAAGAGTTTGAAGCATTTGAGTCAGAAGACACCCTTTCTATCTTGAATAGATATATTCAGGAGGCAGAAATTAATCTTGATAAATCAGTTGTTCAGCGAATGATGCAGGAGATATATCAAGAAGCTTGTGAACTAGTGTAATGTTTATTCTAACAATTCATGGAAAAGAAACTGAAGGCGCATATTCCGTAAAGAATGAAGAGGGAGAACAAATCCTTTATCTCTTTGAAGAGGAAGATGATGCTGTTAGATTTGCCATGATGTTGGAAGAAGACGGAAGTCCAGAAATGCATGTGATTGAGATTGAAGATGAGATAATGATAAAGACATGCGAGATGAGTGATTATAGATATGCTATCATTACCAAAAATGACTTTGTAATTCCTCCTAGAACTAAACATGATTTTATTTGAAAAGATTCGTTGGAAAAATTTTCTTAGTACAGGACAACAGTTTACTGAACTAGACTTTACCAAACACAATACAAACTTAATCATTGGTACGAACGGTGCTGGTAAGTCAACCGTTCTTGATGCTCTTACGTTTTCTTTGTTTGGTAAGCCTTTTCGTAAAATCAATAAACCTCAACTGATTAACTCTGTAAATGAAAAGGACTGCAGAGTTGAAGTTGAATTTTCTATTGGTGGAACTCAATGGAAAGTTGTAAGGGGAATCAAACCAAATATTTTTGAAGTATGGCGAGATGGTTCTCTTCTGGATCAAGCTTCCGCTGCTCTAGATCAACAGAAGTGGTTGGAGCAGAATGTTCTCAAAATGAATTACAAGTCATTCACTCAGATTGTTATTCTGGGTAGCAGCACGTTTGTTCCTTTTATGCAACTAACTGCAGCTAATCGTAGAGAAGTGATTGAAGATTTGCTTGATATCAAAATCTTCTCTTCAATGAATTCTGTAATCAAAGACAAGATTCGTGCAATCAAAGAAGACATTAAGGTTTACGAACTTAAAAAAGAATCTCTTCTAGATAAAGTTCAAATGCAGAAGAACTTTATTGAAGAGCTTGAGAATCGTGGTAAAGAAAATATCAAAGACAAAGAAACTAGTATTCAAAAACTTCTTGCAGAAGAAAACAATACTATCAATGAAAATATTGAGATTTCTAATAAAGTGAATTTATTAGAAAAACAACTAGAAAATCATATTGGAGCCACAGAGAAACTTCGTAAGTTGGGAAACCTTAAGGGTAAGATTTCTCAGAAAGTATCTACAATTACTAAAGAGCATAAGTTCTTTACTGAGAATACGGTATGCCCTACTTGCACACAGTCCATTGAAGAGGAGTTCAGAATAAATAGAATTAAGGACGCTCAAGATAAAGCAAAGGAGTTGCAATCTGGTTATAAAGAACTGGAGGAGGCAATTAAAGAGGAAGAGGAGCGAGAGCGTCAATTCACTGCTCTATCGAAGGAGATTTCAAAACTAACTAATGGCATTTCTCAAAACAATATCAAGATTTCTGGATGTCAGAGACAAATCAGAGATATTGAACATGAAATTCAAGTTCTTACCGAGAACCTTGCAAACCGAAATTCTGAACATGAGAAGTTAGAATCCTTCAATAAAAACTTAAAAACTACATACGACGAGCTCGCTTCTAAAAAAGACACAATCAACTACTACGATTTTTCGTATAGTTTGCTTAAAGACGGTGGAGTAAAATCCAAAATCATTAAGAAGTATCTACCGCTGATAAATCAGCAAGTTAACCGTTATCTTCAGATGATGGATTTCTATATTAACTTCACACTTGATGAGGAATTTAACGAAACCGTCCAGTCTCCTATCCATGAAGATTTCTCCTATGCTTCCTTTAGTGAAGGAGAGAAGATGAGAATTGACTTAGCACTTCTTTTCACTTGGAGAGAAGTTGCGAGAATGAAGAACTCAGTCAATACAAATCTTTTAATCATGGATGAGGTATTTGATTCATCACTCGATGGCTTTGGGACAGAAGAGTTTCTCAAAATCATCCGCTTCGTTATCAAAGATGCAAATGTATTTGTCATCTCTCACAAGCAAGGGATGGAAGACAGATTCGATCAGTGTATCAGATTTGAGAAAATTAAAGGATTTTCCCGCATGGCAGTTTGATGGCAACATTTAAACATGTTGAAACGGGAAAAAGATTTTTCTTTATTCATATTCCAAGAACTGCTGGAAGATTTATTGAAAGAAACCTAGAATCTCAAGGTTGGATATGGGACGATAAAGTAAACGTCTCTAACATGTATCAGAGCATTAATGGTATTGAAGTTGCTCACTTTCATAGAGAGTATTATCAACAGTACTTAGATGTAAAGAACATACCTCACGTTTCTATTATTAGAAATCCAATAGAAAGATTCATATCTTCTTCATTCTTTCTCACTCACTTATATGGGAATGATATCCAAGAATTGATGGAAGATCCTATGCAGTTCTTTTCTATGATTGAAAACTATCCTTTAGAGGAATCAAGAAATTGGTTTAGAAATCAAGTTGATTTTCTATCAGATAAAACTCATGTTTGGAAGTTTGAATCTGGATTTGGAAATGATTTTTCAGAATGGCTGAGTCAGATATTAGAAATAGAAGTATCAATGAATCAAGAACTGGTATACACAAAAAGAAATGAAGGTAACAAGCTTGACAAGACACCTGCTCTCATAGATAATATAAGGCAACTCTATCGTCAGGACATTGGCAAACTCTACCCCGAACTGGCAACATCACAGTAAGAAGGAACAGAAACGTCGCCTTAAACCTCAGGCAATGAGAGCAAGGCGAGAAGCATTACGCCACTTTAAAAAGCGTCACATGAACCGCTCCAATGGGGCGGTTTCGTCGTATTGTGGCTTCATACGAAACGAGAATCATGTCTGTTCAACACGAAATCAAATCTCAACTCGCCAAACTGCTTGCTACTGAAGATTTGGTGGTTGAACACCGTAGGGTTGAGACGGCTCAATTCAATGTTCATACTCGTGTGCTGACTCTTCCTCTGTGGGAGAAAGCAAGTAATGTTGTGTATGATTTGTTGGTTGGACACGAAGTTGGACATGCATTGTTTACACCTGATGAGAATTGGTTGGAGGAAGTGAAAGTTCCTCCTCAGTTTGTGAATATTGTAGAAGATGCTCGCGTTGAGAAGTTGATGAAGCGCAAGTATATGGGACTTGCAAAGTCATTTTTCAATGGATATAAAGAACTTAGTGATTCTGATTTCTTTTCCCTTGAGGGTGAAGATATCTCTAAAATGAATCTTGCTGATAGAGCTAATCTTTGGTTTAAGATTGGCAGTCATGTTGACATTCCCATTGAGCGTGGTGAAGAAATGGAAATTATCAATATGATTGCTGAAACTGAAACGTTTGCTGACGTTTTGATTGTTGCTGAACAACTTTATAGGTTTTGTAAGCAACAAAAAGAGAATGAAGAGAAAGTCGATGATATTGATTCTCAAGAACAACAAGGAGATTCTCAATCTCCTGCTAGCGAACTTGTAGATAGTAATAACTCCTCTTCAGAAGAAGAGGGTGAGAGTGATAAGTCATCTCCTCAAGATTCTGAGGGTGATAGTGGTGCTTCTAATAATGATGGAATTCCCTCAAGTTCTGCTGGAAACAGTGGTGAGCCTGAAGTTCGTACTGCTGATTCCTTGGAAGAAAAACTTCGTGATCTTGTGAACAGCGAAGGTTGTGATAACGTTTATGTTGAGATTCCTCAAGTGAATCTTGATACTATTATTGCTAAAAACGCTGACGTGCATAAAGAGATTAATAATTCTTTCTTGCATCAAGAAAAAAATCATAAGAAACATGCTGAAGAGAAAGGATTTCCCGCTCTAAATCTTTTTAATCAAGTTGATATTGAGTTCTACAAGTTCAAGAAGTCTGCTCAGAAAGAAGTCAACTATCTGGTAAAAGAGTTTGAATGTAAGAAGGCAGCAGATTCTTATGCCCGTGCCACTACTGCTCGCACTGGTGTCCTGGACTGTACCAAACTCCATACCTACAAATATAATGAAGACTTGTTCAAGAAAGTCACCACTCTTGCTGATGGTAAAAATCATGGATTGGTATTCGTTCTTGACTGGAGCGGCTCAATGTCTGAGGTGATGCCTGACACCTGCAAGCAACTTTTTAATCTTGTTTGGTTCTGCAAGAAAGTTTCTATTCCTTTTGAAGTTTATGCTTTTACTGGTGAATGGCGTCGCAGTGAATTTGATTATGAAACTGGTAAGCATCTTGCCGTAGAAGTAACTCCTCATTATACGAAAAAAGAAGGATTGCTTAACGTTGAAGAAATGTTTTCTATGATGAACATTCTTACCAGTAAAGTTTCTGGTAAAGAACTTGAAAATCAAATGCTCAATATTTGGCGTCTTGCTGTTTGTTTTGCGAACACCTATCGTTGTTTGTATACTTATTCTAACCGTATGTCTCTTTCTGGAACTCCCTTGAATGAAGCAGTGATTTCTCTTCATCAGATTCTTCCAAAGTTTCAAAAGGAAAACAAACTTCAGAAAGTTCAGTGCATTATTCTGACTGATGGTGAAGCAAATCAAATTCCTTACCATGCAGAAGTAAACCGCCATTGGGAAAAACAAAGTTACATCGGCTGCCGCAGGTTGATTCCTGGAAAGTCTTTCCTTCGCGATCGTAAACTTGGAACAACTTATAGTGTTGGTTATGGGTATCATGAATTTACTGATACTCTTCTCAAGAATCTGAAGGATAATTTTCCCTATATGAACTTTATTGGTATTCGAGTTCTTGAAAGTCGAAATGCTAATCGGTTCATTCAACTTTATCATTCTCAGGAGGATAAGCAGTATGATAAAATTCAGAGTGACTGGAGGAAACTTAGGAGTTTTACTATTACCAACTCTGGATATGATGCATACTTTGGATTGTCCGCGACTGCATTGGCTCAAGATACTGAGTTTGAAGTTGCTGAGGATGCTACCAAGTCTCAAATCAAATCCGCATTTGTCAAATCTCTCAAAACCAAGAAACTAAATAAGAAAGTTCTTGGTGAATTCATTTCTCTAGTAGCATGAAAGAAAACTGGAAAGAAATCGCAATCGCATCAGAAAAGGATCCTAAAGTATTGCAAATTCTCAAAGAAGGAGCAAAATCATTATCGCAAGCATATTTACTACAAGCTATGCGATACAAGTATGGACAGTCTGGGAAGTGACATGAGGGGGGGCGAGAGCCCCCCTTTTTGCTCTATAATAAAGAAGTTCAAACGAAACACGCATGGCACTTTCTTCTGATTATATCCGCACTTCTCTTCAAGCACTTTATGGTAACAACATTACCAGTGCTGACATTAAAGCGTGGTGTAATATTAATGATTCTAACTATCAAACTGTAACCAAGAAGATTGATGACTACAAAGTTGGCCGTGGTAAATGGAATCTTGAAGTGACAAAACAAAAGGTGGAAGAAATCGAACGTACCTTCCAAGCACCCGCTGTAGTTCCTCCTGTAGAGCAAAACCTTATTCCTGCAAAAGATGATACCTTCGTCAAGTTTGGTAACTTTGGTGATATTAAAAAAATTATTCAGTCCCGTCTCTTCTATCCTACGTTCATTACGGGCCTTTCGGGTAACGGTAAAACGTTCAGTGTGGAGCAAGCGTGTGCTCAACTCAAACGTGAACTGATTCGTGTAAACATTACTATTGAAACTGATGAAGATGATCTCATTGGTGGCTTCCGTCTTGTTGACGGTGCCACAGTCTGGCACAACGGTCCCGTTGTGGAAGCCCTCCAACGAGGTGCCGTCCTGCTTCTTGACGAAATCGACCTCGCTAGCAACAAAATCCTTTGCCTCCAGTCAATTCTTGAGGGGAACGGTGTCTTCCTCAAGAAGATTGGCAAGTTCGTTACGCCCGCCGATGGTTTCCAGATCTTCGCAACGGCAAACACAAAGGGCAAGGGGAGTGACGACGGTCGATTCATTGGGACTAACGTGCTCAATGAAGCTTTCCTAGAACGATTCCCCGTCACTTTTGAGCAGTCCTATCCTGCCCCTGCAACTGAGCAGAAAATTCTTGAAGGTGTTGCTCTGGACTTGGGTGTAGAGGACAAGGATTTCTGCAAGCGTCTGGTGGATTGGGGTGACATCATCCGTAAAACTTTCTATGACGGTGGTATTGAGGAAATCATCAGCACTCGCCGCCTTGTCCACATTATTCGTGCTTACAGCATCTTCCAAGATAAAGCAAAAGCAATTCAAGTTTGTGTGAACCGTTTTGATGATGAAACCAAACAGGCATTCTTGGAGCTGTATGACAAAGTGGATGCTGATTTCCAAATGCCCATTGACGAGCAATCTCAACTTTGATATAATTGAAAAGAGGTTATTATGACTTACAGCACAATGTCTGAAAAAGATGATATCACCATTCTTGGTGGTACAAGTGAAACAACTGAAAAAGACTGGAATGATTTCTGGGCAGAAGACGGTATTAGTTTGACTGGAAATCCAGGCCCGTATGCAGCAGATACGATTAATATTGGTGGTGGTATACTGGGTGGTATGGGAGAAGATTGTATTACTTTCTCTTCTTCTTATGATTCTTCAACATTTAAATTAAACATGAATGATGTACCTGAACTTCCTAAAGCACCAACTAATGAAAATGGTTTTTGGAAGTATCATGAGGATGTAATCCTCAAAGAGATTCGTGATTATCTTGGTGGCACTTACAATGCTCACTATGCCTCTCAAGAATCTAAGACTCAGACTCTTGATTTGATTGAAGGTATTGGTGATGCAGAACCTTTCTGTCGTTCTAATGCAATCAAGTATCTCTCTCGGTTTGGAAAGAAGAATGGTAAATCCAAACAAGATATTCTGAAAGCAATTCACTACTGCATTCTTCTCTATCACTTCGCTGGCCTTTGTAATGAAAATACGGAACCCTATGAAACTTTCTGATAAAACCCTTTCTGTTCTCAAGAACTTCTCTTCTATCAACCAATCTATTCTGTTCAAAGAAGGTAGCAAACTTCGCACTATTAGTGTGATGAAGAACATCCTTGCAGAAGCAACCATTACTGAGGAGTTCTCCAAAGATTTTGGTATCTATGACTTGAATCAATTCTTGAATGGTTTGACTCTTCACCAAAGTCCTGAACTTGATTTTGGTAACGATGGTTATGTCGTTATCCGTGAAGGTAAAATGCGTTCTAAGTATTTCTTCGCAGATCCTAATGTAATCGTTACTCCTCCCGACAAAGACATTACTCTTCCCAGTGAAGATGTTTGCTTTGAAGTGAGCACTGAACAACTGGACAAACTGCTCAAAGCAGCAGCAGTGTATCAACTTCCTGATATCTCTGCCGTTGGTGAAGCTGGTGTTGTCAAACTGGTTGTTCGTGATAAGAAGAACGAAACTTCTAACGACTTTGCAATTGTTGTTGGGGAAACTGATTCTGAGTTCTCTTTCAACTTCAAGGTAGAAAACATCAAAGTTCTTCCTGGAACTTATGAGGTTGTTGTTTCTAAAAAACTCCTGTCACGATTTGCTTCTAAGAATCACGATCTTACTTACTATATCGCTCTGGAACCTGATTCCACGTTTGCTTGATGAGACATATCCTCTTTACATTGAAAGGTTGCAATGTTGAGTTGATGGAGGATGAAAATTACATGAGAAAAATGTTGTATAATGCAGCAAAGGAATGTAATTCAACCCTCCTTAACCTGTCTGTTTACAAGTTTGAACCACAGGGTTTCACTGGTATCGCTATGCTTGCTGAGTCTCACATCAGTATTCATACTTGGCCAGAAAAAAGCATGGCAGTATGTGACGCTTTTACCTGTGGAGATCACACTACACCAGAAAAGGGTGTAGAATATATGCAAAAGATGTTGGAGTCAACCGACATTATTATGAATGAATTTATTCGTCCCTTAGAATGAACATTTTTGTAACATCTCCAAATCCCTGGACTTCTGCAAGGGTTCTTCCTGACAAGCATATTGTCAAGATGCCTTTAGAAACCTGTCAGATGCTTGCTATCGTGGCATCTGACAAATGGGGACATGGATTCGGCACTCTTCCCAAGGCAGATGGTACTCCCTATGCCACTGAGAAGGGTGCTTTTCGCAATCACCCCTGTACTAAATGGGCATCGGAGTTTGTTAACAACTGGCAATGGCTTATTCAACACGGTATTGCATTGTGTGATGAATACAAACTCCGTTATGGTAAACATCACACTTGTTTCAAAACTCTGATTGCAGCAAGAGAAATCTTTCCATATGCTGATCCTCAAGGACGCAGCGGAAAAGAGACAACACCATTCGCCAGAGCTATGCCTGACGAATTCAAATATGATGACAGCATTGATACATTCACTGCTTACAAAATGTATATTGCTTCTAAACCATGGGTGTGCGATAATTATATTCGTATGCCACAGCGTAAACCTGATTGGGTATAAATTATGAGTCGTGATGAATTTCTTTGGGTGGAGAAATACCGTCCCAAAACTATTGAAGATTGCATTCTTCCCGATGCAACAAAGAAAACTTTTAAAGACTTCCTAGATAAGGGGGAAGTTCCTAATCTGCTCCTTGCAGGGCCTGCTGGGTGTGGAAAGACAACCGTAGCAAAAGCACTGTGTAATGAACTTGGAGTAGATGTATATGTCATCAATGGATCCGACGAAGGTAGATTCCTTGATACTGTCCGAAACAATGCGAAGAACTTCGCTTCGACCGTATCACTTTCGTCAACTGCTAAACACAAAGTCATCATCATTGATGAGGCAGATAACACAACAAACGACGTACAACTCCTCCTACGTGCGTTTACTGAGGAATTTAGTGGCAACTGCAGA
>Ga0255772_10005774_pt1 | contig 11393 bp, 10 predicted proteins | sample 071ome_34_FD_179970 | JGI IMG/M metagenome (GOLD analysis project Ga0255772, IMG submission 179970) | Coastal salt marsh microbial communities from the Groves Creek Marsh, Skidaway Island, Georgia - 071411BT metaG (version 2) | ecosystem: Environmental > Aquatic > Marine > Intertidal zone >... | reverse complement strand
ACGCATGTCTGGCTTGTCGCTACCGTATTTTTCCATCGCTTCTGCGTAAGGCATTCTTGGGAAAGCACCTAGATCAACATCTAGCGTTTCCTTGAACAGGTTACGAATCATGCCTTCAGTAATTGACATGATGTCTTCTTCAGAAACGAATGACGCTTCGATATCAATCTGAGTAAATTCAGGCTGACGATCAGCACGCAAGTCTTCATCACGGAAACACTTAGCGATCTGGTAATAACGGTCCATACCAGACACCATCAACAGCTGCTTAAATAGCTGAGGTGACTGAGGCAGTGCAAAGAAGTTACTTGCGTGTGTACGGCTTGGCACCAAGTAGTCACGTGCACCCTCTGGGGTAGCACGAGTAAGAATCGGCGTTTCGATGTCCAGGAAGCCTTCACCATCAAGGTGATTACGGATCGCTGTAGTAATCTTTGAACGAAGACGCAGTTTAGACAGCATCTCAGGACGACGAAGATCTACATAACGATATTTAAGACGAATGTCTTCACCTACGCTCTGATGCTCGTCCAACTGGAACGGAGGCGTTTCAGCCTTGTTCAATACAATCAGTGAGTGGCCAAGAACTTCAATCTCACCGGTTGGCATGTCTGAGTTGATGGTACCTTCAGGACGGTCACGAACAATACCCGTCAACTGAATAACATATTCGTTACGAACGCTGTCTGCTGTCGCAAAGCTGTCTTCACGATCCGGATCAAATACTACCTGCGTAATACCATCGCGGTCTCGTACGTCCAGGAAAATCACACCACCGTGGTCACGACGACGATGAACCCAACCGCACAGAGTAATCTCTTGTCCTACATGTTCTTTTCTTAAAGCACCGCAATAATGGCTGCGCATAATACATTTCCTACTATATATTTTTATAAAATTTTGCTGAAAGCCCGCTATTGAGAGCGTGATTTCTAATTTGAAGCATTCGATTCAGACCAATCCCATAACCTGAATCGCAGGCAGACATCGGAAAAAAAGAGGCTATTATAGCAACAAAAAAAAGTCCGGCTAGATCTCTAAGCCGGACTTTTCCGTTATCTGTCGTTGAAATATTAAAATATTTAATAGATCAACTTAAAATGAGCTTGTTAGTTAACAGGAACAACTAAAACAAAGACTTCTCGTGTTGTTGGATGCAACCACTTTTCAACCACTTTGGCTTTTACTGTTTTTGTTGACACTTCTTCAGAACCAACCCGTTTTACTTTAGTAAACGCCGTATCATTCGTTACTTTCTCAGTAGACATTTGAACGTATTCAACATCTACGCCCTGACGTGCAGCAAGTTGCTGACGGGCACGAGAAACAGCTAATTGTTCCTGATAATGACGACCTTTAACGTGAGTCACCGAAGACCCAACGGCACCATCACCTGGATTCTCGATCCATGAAGGGAATTGCGGCTGAACAGGCTGTTGTTGCACTGGCTGACTCTGACAACCAAATAACACACCCATAACCATAGCTAGTAAAGTTAAACGTATTGCTTTCATTGCTTTCTCTTAGTTATCCAACAGTTTTAGTAATTATGACATTTCAGGGAACCCCTGAATAAGTCTACTCTAGCTCTGCGAGTGCTAGAAGTCTTTCAGACCGAACACTTTAGAACAAGGCGAGCTTCGCAGGAAATGTCGAGACCTTCAGTCCGAGACCTTCAGTCCGAGACCTTTTCAAGAAGTTTAACGCCTAACGTGGTTACCAGTTATAAAGTGTTTAAAGCCTCGCCCTTCGGGGTCTTCAGAGGTTCTCTAGACTCAGAAAAACGTTAATTTATGTAGAGCTGATATCGACCAACCACTTTCTTGAGGTAGTGCCGAGTTTCTTCATAAGGCAAGCGAGTGGACAAAATATCATAAACCTCACTCGGCTCCAGGTGATTAATGTGCGCATATGCCTTTTGCATGCTTTTTTGATCAATAAAAGCTGACGCAACATTAGCGGTGCCCGTGTTGTAGGCTGCTATCATGCAATACAAACGACTTTCCGGATTATGAATGCCTTTCAGATAGCGATAATTCAAGACGTGTAAGTAAGCAGCACCGGCACGAATGTTCTTATCTGGATCAAACAAATATTGCGGCTGCAGTAAGCGACTCTTACCGTAGATGGCCTTTGCCGCATCCTTTCCAGCTGTTCTTGGAACAATCTGCATTAATCCATAGGCTGGAATACGTGAACGAGCCATCGGGTTGAAGCTACTTTCAGTATGAATGACTGCCATCACCAACGCCGGTTCCAGCTTCCATTCCTTGGCATACTTAGCGGTTGCCTGCCAATAGCGTTCCGCCTTGTGCATGCCATACTCTTCAGGCAACTCAATAACCACAGTCAAGCGACGAGAAACCGGAAGGTAACTGGTATTCACTCGATCACTTTGCACTATCTCTTCAGCTACGGCCATTGAGTTCGTGTTCTTGCTGTCCAAGGAAGCTGGCAACATAGCCTGGCTGGCTGTCTCTTTATTGATTGCAACATTAAAGCCGGAGTCCTGGGATGCTTTTACTAAAACAGGATCATTAGTGATTGCAGCGGTTAGATCCGTATTAAAGGTATGATCCAAACGGGTTGTGACATCCTGATAAGAGATCTGTTGAGGATCAACATCCACATACTCGATAGTTACTGTATCGTTTTTATAGTCAACGATGGTGCGTTGCTTTAATGCCTGATCGTACTGAACCCAGACATGACGATCAGTAAAGATCTGATCTCCCCAGGTTTCTTCAATCTTGCCAAGATACTCGTTATACGCTTTGTTCAACGCGTTTTCAAAGGCCTTAAATTCAGACTCTGTATCTTCCTGATACTGCTGAAATTCAGACATAACATCCAAATAGCTATCTCCCTCTCTATGATTCTGTTCTTCAGCAGATATCGGAGAAGCCATTGAAAGCAAACCGCTCAGACAAACGAACGAAGCGGACTGCTTTACCTTCAACAAATTCATCAAGCCAGTATTCCTTTTAGCTTTAATAAACATTAAACGAACGACTAGTAGTTACTTTTCCAACATATCGGTAAGAAATTGCGTCGGCGTAAACAGCTCACCTTCTAACAAGCTCAAACGTGACAAACGCTCTTTCAACACGTCATCCGTATATGGTACAGCGGTACCTTGTCCCCATACTGGCCCAGGCCAAGCTTCATCTTCACGGAATCGAACCACATGATGGATATGAAGTTGAGGAACAATATTACCCAAGGTCGCCACATTCAGCTTATGGCCGGAAAATGCATCCATGATTTTTTGTGACAGAAATGACGTCTCCTGGATGTAATGTACCCTGTCTTCTTCCGTCAGATGATACAACTCGGTCATTTGACCTTTTCTTGGTACAAGAATAAACCATGGAAAACGCTGATCGTTCATCATCAGAACCTGACATAAAGGGAAATCACCAATATGAAAGGTGTCAGCTTCCAAACGCTCATGAAGCTCAAAATTTACTGGGCCGTCCATTATCATCTCCTATTCAAGATAACGTCGTAGTAATCATTCATTTTCCACGTTAACCATGGATTATCAAGCTACCGTAAATAATAGCCATCAAAAAAGGCGCCAAGGCGCCTTTTCTTAGAATGCATCATCAATCGCAATCGTTGTGAAGCAATCGTTGTGAAGCAGTAGCTTTTTAACGTTTACCCTCTCGTCGCATCGCCGACGAACTAAAGTCACGCTTATTCAGTTTCTTATTAAATACAGGCATCTTATCCTGATCGGTCATCAGCCATTCTGCATAGTAACCGCCCTGCTTCAGGTCATAGGTAATATTGCCCGCTGTCCAAACCAAAGGCACATCGTAGAAGTTAATCGCGTGCGCTTCGCTGAATCGCCAAACCTCGCCGTCTTTTTCAGAATATTCTTCAGCCAATCCGATCTGCCAGGAATCTTCATCAATATAGTAAACACGCTTTGCATAAGGGTGAGAAATGCCTTCACGTAGAACCGCCTCAATGTGCCAAACACGATGCAATTCATAACGTGTGTAATCCTGATTAAGTGTTTTCTCTCCAATCAAAGCATCCGCAGAAACTGTATCACCTACCATTCGATAAGAGTTATAAGGAATGTATTTCGTAGTCTTACCAATAACCTTCCACTCATAAAGATCTGGTGCACCGTTAAACAAATCGACCTGATCTACCGTCTTATAGCCATCACTGTTAAACAGTTCATCAGAGTATTCCAGATCTGGCGTGCGACGAACACGACGCTGACCTGGCGCGTAGTACCATGCTTTACGCGGCGCTAATACCTGATCCAACGTTTCGTGTACCAGTGTCATTTGACCAGCGACTGAAGGAGGGTATAAGTTCTTAGTCTTTCTCAGGAAGATTTTGTTCTTTCGCTTACGTTCTGAGATCTCCGGATTGAAATACACACCATAAATTTCAATGCCTTTACGCATAATTTTTTTAGCGCCGGTCTCATAGACAACCGCATCAGTTACAGCGCCCTTGTAAGTCCCACCTCGATAACGAAGAACATGATTCCAGATCATTTCTTCTGCGGTTTTTGCGTTAGGAAATGGACTTGTCAGGTTGGATGACCTAACCCCAGTACCACGAGGCAAGAGCTCTGCAGTTGAATCATTATTTGCTAAAGCGGTATAAACCTCATCAGAATAAGCAGCAGTCCGACGCGTGGTAAACACCGGAATTTTATAATCCGGATAAGTTCGGAACATCGCCTTTTGCCCTTCGGACAAGCGATCGGCATATTCATTTACATTAGAGCTATCGATGGTATATAGCGGAAGATCACTTTTAAAGGGATCAATATAATCACCATCAAAGCCTTCAGGCGGTGTTGTTAAACCTCCTGTCCAACGGGGAATCTCTTTTCCATCACCTTCAACCAAACTGCCCATTGGCGTTTGCTGTGCCATCGTCAGAGAAGAAAATAACCCTAACGAAACACACATAAATCTAACTAGAGCGACCTTTCCAATCATGATCTACATCCTATTTTTCACGTAATCCGCGTCTCTTCTCACGCGCAGGATTCTATAGAGTTTTAACCGGCCTTTTGTTTACTTTTTGTAACCCACCCCGAAAATAACCCTCTGTTTTTCAAGATTAGGGCTATACCAAAGGCCACAGTCTTTTTACAATAGCTGATTCTTTACATTTCAACCTTTACCAAAGTTAATTTCTTAGGAAATCCAATGCGTACAAGCCAATATCTGATTCCTACCATTAAAGAAACTCCTTCTGATGCAGTGGTGATTAGCCACCAGCTGATGCTTCGTGCCGGCATGATCAGAAAAATTGCAGCAGGTTTGTATACATGGTTGCCCTTGGGACTGAAAACCTTACAAAAAGTTGAAAACATTGTTCGTCAGGAAATGAATAAAGCAGGCGCGCTGGAAGTATTAATGCCTGCGGCTCAACCTGCAGAGCTTTGGCAGGAAAGCGGACGTTGGGAACAATACGGCCCAGAACTACTTCGCTTTAAAGATCGTCACCAACGTGACTTCTGTGTTGGCCCAACTCACGAAGAAGTAATTACCGATCTGGCTCGCAACGAACTAAGCAGCTACAAGCAGTTGCCAATGAACCTTTATCAAATCCAGACCAAATTCCGTGATGAGATTCGTCCTCGCTTTGGTTTAATGCGCGGTCGTGAATTCCTGATGAAGGATGCGTACTCATTCCATGTATCTCAGGATTGTTTGCAGCAAACCTACGACAAAATGCACCAAACCTACTGCAATATCTTTAGCCGTCTAGGTTTGGAATTCCGTCCGGTTGAAGCCGACAGCGGTAGCATTGGTGGTTCAAGCTCACATGAATTCCACGTATTAGCAAACTCAGGTGAAGACGACATCGTATTCAGCACTGAAAGCGATTACGCAGCGAACATCGAAAAAGCAGAAGCGGTTGCACCAACGACCGAACGTCAAGCACCGACAAAAGAAGTTGCTGATGTTGAGACGCCTGACCAGAAAAGTATTGAAGAAGTCACTGCCTTCCTGAACATTTCGGCGGATCAAGTTGTTAAAACCCTGATTGTTGAAGGTGCTGTTGAAGAAGATCATCAAGGCCCTGCTCCATTGATCGCCTTAGTTGTCCGAGGTGATCACGAGTTAAATGAAATTAAAGCAGAACATATCGCAGAAGTGGCTGAACCACTTCAATTCGCAAGCGATGAACAAATTAAACAAACGCTAGGCTGCTCAACCGGTTCTATTGGTCCTGCTGGTCTGGATATTCCTGTGTACGTCGATCGCTCTGCCGCCGTTATGTCTGATTTTGTGGCTGGTGCGAACAAAGAAGGCTTCCACAAAACCGGTATTAACTGGGAACGTGATGCCAACATCACAGAGGTGGTTGATATCCGTAATGTGGTTGAAGGCGATGCTAGTCCTGACGGCAAAGGTACGCTGGAAATCAAACGCGGTATCGAAGTCGGTCACATCTTCCAGCTTGGCCAGAAGTACAGTGAAGCACTGGGTGCAAAAGTACTAGATCAAAACGGTAAATCTCAAACCATGATCATGGGTTGTTATGGCATTGGTGTATCACGTGTTGTTGCTGCGACAATTGAACAAAACTATGATGACCGAGGCATGATCTGGCCTGAAAGCATCGCACCATATCAAATTGGTATCGTACCTATGGGCAAATCAGATGAGATGAAAGAGCTGACAGAAACGGTATACAACACGCTGACTGAAGCTGGCTATGACGTTTTACTTGATGATCGTGATAAGAAAACCAGCCCGGGCGTTAAGTTCGCGGATATGGACTTAATCGGTATTCCACACCGAATTGTCATCAGTGATCGTGGTCTTAAGAATGGTACGATTGAATATAAGAATCGCCGTGAAGAAGATGCGCGTGATATTGCCAAAGACGAGATCATTCAGTTTTTGACAGACACTGTGAAGCGATAAACACTTAAGAGATGACGACTGAACTTATGACAACAGTGTTATCTCGTGCACCTGCCCTTCTTCTTGAAGGGCAGCGTATTCTACAAAGAAAAATGTCTTTCTCAATCAAAGTCATCCTCCTGTTTTTCACTCTTCTAGTCTCAAATACCCTACACGCCAGCCAACAACCGGATCCGGAACTTAAGCAACGTTTACTTTCGGCGGTAAATAACGAACACGGTTTCAAGGATAAGTTCGACGCTGAAGTTTGGCTGACAGACATGTCTTCTCGTCTAAGAGGCTTTATAAAAGACGATGAGACCCGCATGCGATTGCTGATTAATATCCATAAAGAAGCCAGCATTGCCGATTTAAACCCTCAACTGGTGATGGCAGTCATTCATGTTGAAAGCGCCTTCGATCAGTTTGCTCTTTCCTATGTCGGTGCTCAGGGTTATATGCAAGTAATGCCATTCTGGAAAAATGAGCTGGGTCGGAGCAGCGACAATCTTATGAATGAAAGTACGAATCTTCGTTATGGCTGCACTATTCTCAAGTACTATATAGATAAGGAAAAAGGCAATTTACAACGCGGTTTAGCCCGATACAACGGCAGTCTTGGCCGGACTAAATACCCTGAAAAAGTATTTAAGTTCTGGGATAAATACTGGCAAGTAAACTGACTTCCCCTTTCATTGCTCTCACTCCCAAACCACTAAATATCCCTAAAGCCAAACCACTAAATATCCCTATAGCCAAACCACTGGTCATTTTCCTACATACCAGTCATCCCTTCTCCTAAGCCAAATGTCTTATTTCCGTCTAGTCTGAAAAGAATGACTACTAGACAATTGTGTTGTGGCCATCGCGCAAACACACGGCCGTATGCTGCGAGATAAGGAGATCACATGCAGCAGTCGTTACGACTAACCGTTCCAAAAGTTCATGTCTCTGATCAGGGAAGCTTATACTCTGATCCAAATGAACTCGCCCGAATTTTGCGAAACCTCCCTTTTGCGGACATGCCCTCTGCGGTGATGAAGTCGGTAAATATTCTCTCGGTTATTAACCGAAGCGAAATATCTTATCAACTTCGCCTTAAGTTGATGCTGGCATTTGACGTGCCCTACGGTGTCTGCCATCTGTTTTATACGCCACAATGCCCGGAACAACTCGGTATCATTCGTTCTCGATCTCTACAAGAGCAAGATGCCTTTCGGGAATTCACCCAGGAAATAAGTTATGGCTATAAACAGGTTCTGATTGATGCCCTAGCCCATAACGATAGAAAACGCGCCTTTGTCGCATTATTCGCTTCCTTCTACTACATGTCATCTTTGCTCATGCTGTTCTACAGCGTGCACCAGATTCAGCCTTTGAATATTTGGGGAGAAATGCATCGCCTGTACAAACTGGCAGAAGATATGGAATGGGTCAGAATGCCACAGAAATACATAACCCTGGCCAAGGGCATGACACTGGAATGGCTCTATAAAAAGTCGTTACTGATGTTTACCGCCGATCCTTACCATATGGAAACCTCCCATAACTGGTTACTTAATCATTATCTGAGTAAGTGGAGTTACTGCGCCGAGTTAATGCCCTATCAAAAATCGATTCCCAATACGCACTTCACCATTGATCTGTCCAAAAACGATGCTGTTTCAACCAAAACCAATGGCACATCTAATCTCGAATTTGTGCGCACTCTAACAACAGACAACCTAGTAACTACGTCAAGCAAGCACATTGATCTGCTTCATAAAGGCTCAGACGTCAATTCACTTGGCTTTCTACTTAATCCGAGCAGAATTGATGCTGAAGAAGTGTTGGAAAATGCTATTGATCACTGGGCTCAAAAGTTTAAACGTACTGAGACTCGAAGCCGCTGTGCTATTCCCGCCACCATGACCATGGGGCTTTATCATTGCCATAAAGACTTATCCAAAAATGCTATTAATGACCAGAACTCTCTCATCGACATACAACTCATTGATTCAAGCCCACATGGTTGCTGCCTTCGCGTTTCTGGCAATCTGAAACAAGACATTACGATTGGCCAGATTGTGGTTCTACACCTTTCTCGCCCAACCTCTCCCAATGGAATTGATACCGTAGCAGGCGTCATTCGTTGGGTTGCTCAAGATAAGTACAAAGGCTCCAAAGTCGGTATTAAATACCTACCCGGCACCCTCCGAACGGGTTTTATTCGAGCCTTATCAGGAACCAGCGTTATCCAACGTAACCATCCTGCTCTTATTCTGGTTGATAAGACCAGTGACAGAGAGTTCTCTATCATCACAAGTCCTGGTTTTTATTTGCACGGTCGAACCTATGAACTTTTGACTTTACAGCCACAGCGTCGATATCTGATTAAAGCCAGCACCCTACAAACTCAAACCCGTTCCTTTGAACACTTCAAATTTCATGCAGCTCATTAGAAAAACAAACGTAACCTGGCGCTAACGCACCAACACCAATGACCATTCACCTTTAAATCCGCTCGATTAAATAGAATCAATTAGATTGAATCTCTCGAATTAAGTAGAATAGCGAAAATTTTTATGAGGTGCGTTATGACTGCTTCCGTTACGATTTATCACAATCCACGCTGCTCCAAATCACGTCAGACTCTTCAACTACTTGAAGATAATGGCATCCAACCAGAAGTCAGACTCTATCTTGCTGAAACCCCAGACGCTAACGAGCTGAAAGACGTCCTTGCCAAATTGGGCCTTACTGCACGCGAATTGTTAAGAACCAAAGAGCAAGAGTACAAGGATCTAGAGCTTAAAGACGCGGCTAAAACAGATGACGACATCATTGCAGCGATGATCAGTCATCCTAAATTGATCGAACGTCCAATCGTAGTGAAGGGTGATCAGGCTCGCATTGGTCGTCCACCAGAACAAGTGCTGGAGATCCTTTAATGCAACCTTACGTTCTAGTGTTGTATTACAGCCGCAGTGGTCACGTTGCGGCAATGGCAGATTTCATTGCTCGCGGCATTGAATCGGTAAGCGGTATAGAAGCCCGCTTGAGAACCGTACCAGCCGTGTCAGCTAACTCTGACCAAACCGAACCTGCCATCCCTGAAGAAGGGGCCATCTATGCCACTTTAGAAGACCTTCAAGATTGCAGTGGCTTGGTCATGGGCAGTCCAACTCGCTTTGGAAATATGGCTGCACCAATGAAGTATTTCCTTGATGGTACTACCTCTGTTTGGCTATCCGGGGCTCTGGAAGGCAAACCTGCTTCCGTGTTCACATCAACAGGCAGTTTACATGGTGGACAAGAAACCACCTTGCTAACCATGATGTTACCGCTACTTCATCATGGCATGGTGATCTCGGGTCTACCTTATTCCAATGGAGAGCTATCTGCGACTACAACAGGTGGCACGCCCTACGGCAGTTCACATCTTGCCGGTAGTCAGGGCGAAAACAGCCTAAGCGAAGAAGAAAAAGCCCTATGTTATGCACAAGGTAAGCGCATGGCAGAATTAGCATTAAAGCTGAATTAATAGACTTTACACCAGACCTTATTTTTCAGTCCTACAAGAGAGTTTTATGACGTCTTATTACAAGAAAACCCTGATCGGCTTCTGGCTATTTTTCATCAGTTTGATCGCATTATTCGGCTATACCAAGCTTGTTATGCCAGAGCAGATTGAGCGCATACACTGGATACTTCTGGGTCTTCAGAGTGTTCCTCTACTCTTGTTCGTCCCTTTTCTTCTAAAACCTACATCACGCACGTTTCAGTGGTTCTGCTTCATGCTACTTTGGTACTTCATCGTAGCTGTAGCCGGCGTATTTCATCCTGGTATGTACTATGTGGGCATTATTGAAAGCACCCTGCTTGGCCTTCTATTCGTTGCAGCCATGATGCTAGGTCGCTGGAAAATGCGCGGAATGGATCAGGAAAACCCTGAAAGCTAGAACAGTGAAATCTCTCCGGTGAGTTCGGCATTCTCTGTCAGCTCGCCGGCTTCCACCAGGTTTTGATAACAATGGACCTGATTACGGCCATTATTCTTGGAATAGTACAAAGCCGAATCCGCTTTAGCGATACAAGCACTGACCACTTCCATACCGCTCAATGAAGTAAACCCAATTGAAACTGTAATCTGACCTACTTGAGGGAAGATAAATTCCTCGATCCCCTTCCTTGCACGCTCAAAAATTAAAGCACTTTGTTCAGGGGTCACATTTCGCAGGATAATGGCAAACTCCTCGCCACCATATCGGAACAACCAGTCTTCATCCCGAAAATGCTTTTGGAGCTGACGACCGAGTAACAGTAAAACTTCATCGCCATAAAGATGGCCATACTTATCGTTTACCTGCTTGAAGTTATCAATATCGAGAATGGCTAGCGCACTTGTGCCTGCATCTTGATCACTTGCACGGGAGGACTCGTTTTTTTGAGCCATAAGCTGATAGATTTTTTTATCAAACTCACCGCGATTCATAAGACCGGTCAGAGCATCGT
>Ga0255772_10005772_pt1 | contig 11394 bp, 9 predicted proteins | sample 071ome_34_FD_179970 | JGI IMG/M metagenome (GOLD analysis project Ga0255772, IMG submission 179970) | Coastal salt marsh microbial communities from the Groves Creek Marsh, Skidaway Island, Georgia - 071411BT metaG (version 2) | ecosystem: Environmental > Aquatic > Marine > Intertidal zone > Salt... | reverse complement strand
AGTCGCTACTTGATTTGAATCTCAACGACAACATGTTAATGGAAAGTTATCGGAGTATTTTAATGATTAGGTTAACCCTACTTGTGCTGTCTTCCCTAGTTTGTGTCCAAGCTGTTTTTGCTGCTGCCTGTCCCACTCTACTCGACACCCGGATGGAAAATCTTAGTGGTGAGATCGTGGATTTTTGTGATTACAGTGACAAGGTCATTTTGGCTGTCAACACGGCGAGTTATTGTGGCAACACTCCTCAGTACGAGGCGCTAGAAAGCTTGTATCAAAGGTATAAAGACAAGAACTTTGTCATCATTGGATTTCCGGCGAATAACTTCGGGGGCCAAGAGCCTGGCTCGGATGAGGAAATCAAGGAGTTTTGCGAGGTGAATTTCGGAGTTACCTTTCCGATGGTCACAAAGTCTGACGTCCTTGGAGCGAACGCAAATCCGATATTCGTAAATTTAGCCAAAATCACAGGTAAGTCCCCACAATGGAATTTCCATAAGTATTTGATCCCAGTTGGGGGACAATCCGCAGAGAGCTTTCCAGCATTCATGAATCCCTTAAACTCAAAACTCACTGCGGCGATCGACAAACTTGTTGAGTAGGAGGTATCTCGACACCACCAAGACCTGTCTACGCACTCGTGAAGTCACGCAACACCTGACCACGCAACGGAGCGTCAGCGATTAAACCACTGGTGTCGGCCATCCTGACTCCGTTAACCCAAACACCATGTACCCCACTTGCCGGAGTCGTGAGACGGGAAGCTCCGGCAGGCAAATCGTATACTCGAGTGGTAGCTCCTCGACCGACCGTGCTTGCATCAAACAGCAGCAAGTCGGCCCAAGCTCCTTCGACTATTTTTCCTCGGTCTTGGATACCAAAAAGAATGGCGGACTCATAAGTGAGCTTGTAGACCGCCCTTTCTATGGACATTAATTTTTTATCGCGAACCCAATAACCTAAAACATGCAAACCGAAGCCTGCGTCACATAAAAATGTCAAATGCGCTCCTGCGTCGGACAAGGACAGAATTGCATGCTCGTCACACATCATCCTGCCAACAGCGTCCTCGTCTCCATTCATCACCGTTGCTGTAAAAACAGTTTCGAGATCCTCCTCAAGAGCTAAATCCAGCATGACATCAAAAGGCTCTGAACCTAGTCCTGTCGCAATTTCAGCAATGGACTTACCCTCAAGTAAAGCATTCGAATTGGACGCAACTTGGGCCACCTGAACCTTATCCCACTGGCCACTAAACGTTCTAACTTGTCCGTCATTCATTTCGTCTATGAAAGACTTACGGAATGCAGGATCCGCTAATGCTCGCTTGTATGCATCTTTGTCCAAACTCATCAGCGGATTCCAGGTGGCATAGCCCTCGAGAGGGTAAGGAGATAAAAAAGAGAAATCCATATTCAACGGACATGGAGATACAGCTCCATATAGTCGGCTACCACGAGCTCTTGCGATACCAATATCCGAAAGCTCCTTAAACGTTTTATCCGGATCCACGTGAGAATGTAGCAGCGGTGCGATCAGGTATGGCCGATCAGCCGCAACGGATAAACGCTCAATCCATGAAATGGGCGTGTCAGACGCTTTTGTCATCATTAAAACGCCGCGACCCACGTCACCGAGTGCCGCAGACAATGTGATCATCTCATGGTCGTCAGCTAGCCTGGAGGGCATGGGAATACCGTTTTCTCCGTTATGCGCGTAAGAACGAGTTGACGCAAACCCAACTGCACCAGCCTCCATGGCATCGACCACCAACGCGCGCATCTGTTGTACTTCTTCAGACGTCGCAGATCGCTTCGACGCGTCTTCTCCCATCACGTAAGTACGAATGCTCGAGTGCCCCGCAAAACAGGCGACGTTAGGCCCCACCCCACGATCTGCAAGTGCTGAGAGATACTGCGGAAATGTTTCGAAGTTCCATTCAATGCCACTCCTGAGGGAATCCAATGACATCCCCTCGACTTGAGTTAGATTCCGCATCGTCAAATCTTGGTCATTTGGGCGGCATGGCGCGATGGCAAAACCACAATTCCCCATCACAACAGTCGTCACCCCAAGCTGGGGCGAAGGATTCAGATAGGGATCCCAGGTCACTTGAGCGTCATAGTGAGTATGGTTATCGATGATGCCGGGCATCAAACAAAGACCACGCCCATCTATGACTTCGGCAGCTGATCCGTCAAAATTTCCAACCGCTGCAATTTTTCCATCTGCGACTGCCACAGAACCTAAGTAGGCATCGCACCCCGTGCCGTCAATAATACTGACATTGTCAAACCGAATATCAAACATGTTTACCCTTTTAAGGTTGTCACCCAGTCTGCTACCACATACGCTTGTGACGCTCGGCTTTGCTGGGTTTCAAGTGTAATTAACTGAACGATCGGAGACTATGAAAACGACAGCGAGTTGTCCGATGATCATCGTCGCTTAAATCGCTCTTGAATTAGAAACGCGTCGTCAAAATGTCGTCGTCCAAGAAAAGCCGTTGCATGAGTGCCCCATTGCCTCATTGCGCCCGCACTGCGAATACCCATCGGCCAAAACAAGAAGCGCTCGCCTCTTTCCGTTCCCGGTACGAGACCATATTGATCGAAAATGCTTCTGGCGCCAATCACTGAGCTCATCGACCGAAGTTCATCATAAGGTGCCAACTGATATGTCTTGATCATATCCTCGTCTCCCATCGAAGTCTCGGACACATTCGCGAGATAGTGTGTTCGTGTCTCCGCGGTAACAGTGATCGTGCTATCAATATCCACAGACATAGCTTCACGGGGAGAAAATGCCCATTCGACATAGCGATCGAGGGGCGCGATCATCTCAAGGCGAGCAGTTGGAAAAAACATGTGATAGCAGCCACATGGGTGTATCGCATCGTAAATGAGCGGCACGCCATCCTCATCCAACGTCACTCGCCAGAGAACACCATCAAACTTTCCTGCCAAAAGGTCGGTCACGCCAGATTTAGGCCTCTCTGGCATCCACGCTAAATAATTGAGTTGAAGCAGCGTTTTACCGTAAAAACGGGTGTATGAAAGTTGGGTATAAACCGTCGGGTTGTTTACCTCCAACTGAAGCGTATCCGAGGCATCCCGAGTCATCTCTCCTATTTGATCGTATTGACCGGTCTCTTCGATCAAGAATACTGGCGCATAAAACTGGAATAATGCGGTTAGAGATTCAGAATTACCGGTGAACATGCCAAGCGAATCTCTTGATTTCAACAGCGCTTTGATGAATTTCTGGGAATGTCCTCCTCGAAACTCCGGCTTATACGCAACACGGCTACCCTCACCATATTCACCATTGCTTTGCGAATGGAATAAGGTCGTCGCCTCTTCATGCCATTTATCAATACCACCCGAAAACGGAAATTGTAAAAACGAATAGAGTCCCGCGATCCGTTTTACTTGACTGTAATCATCTGGGACCACAATCGAAGTGATCAACTCCGGTGCAATGCGTTCCGGTGAGCTCAATATCTGAGACACCATAAAATCCGTACAAATACGAGTCAGTTCGTATGCTTGGTCTTTATCCAGTGATAACTCTTTTAATGCTTTAGAACTTAGATTGCCAATCTCTAAGCGGTATTCTTTTTGCCCCAGCGCACCCAATCGAGTAACCCACGTCGCGAAGTGCGGCGAGTCAGCACGCATGTCACCAGAAAAAGAAGCAAGAAAACGATCAGCGCGTAGAAAAAGGAAACTCTTAAAACGTCGAGGCCCAAAATCTCTTGCACCGTCACGATCAACGACAGCATCGACTTGTTTAAACCATGTGGAGCACGTCGTCTCTTCCGGCGAAAACGATTCGAAATTGACAGCACCACGACTGGGCTCTTTCACTGTCGCGCACCCAGCAAAAAAAATCGTGATGACCAACAGAGCCCATCTATGTTGTCTTGTACTTGTACTCATTTCACACTCTCTCGATCACGTGTAAATATAGCTTCGGTTCGTCTCTGAATCTCGATAACCATGCCCTCGAATTGTGCTCTCAGATCATTTCGAATAAGGCGTTCAGTTAAAAAATTGGGTATCGGTATGGATGGTTCAATATACCCACTCCACGACAAATTCCATAAATTTTCTCGGCCGGCGTTCCTCAGCTGATAGCCTCCGCTTAACCGTTCGAGAGTTCCCTCATCCAACTCGATTCGAATTGAATGGGGCCTGTCTTCAATTGATCTAACAACCACCTCGATCGGCAATTCAAAAAACAGAAACTTAGCTGAACCTTTTTGTTCAACAAACGCAGTCGACCCCTCGTACCTCAATAAACGACTGGACTTCATCCCTGGAATAAAATTCGAGAGCCTGTCATAGTCCGTCAATGCTTCCCAGATGGTTTCAAAGGTAGCTGCTATCGTCGCTTCCGTTTCAACATAAACAGATCCGTCTCTGAGCTCCGAGCGTACGGATACCATCGGCTCACTGGAGAAGCCAAAAAGCGGCAACGCTGAAACCACAACGAAAAGGGGAATCCTGAGCACCACTGCCTCGCCTATTTAAGACTTCACATACACGAGCTTTTGGTAAACTCCACCAAAAAATGTTCTCTTGGATATCCGTTGGGATGACATTTCTTCAGGAATCCATTGTTCCAATCCGTGCCTCCATAGATCGAGGGCGAACGGCTCAAGAATTTTGAGTATTGGCCACAGAACAAGGCGGATTGGATTAAAGAGTCTTGGGCGATGATAATCAACAATAACCAATCTTCCTCCGGGTTTAACAACTCGCCATGCCTCCTGGATCGTCTTCGAACGAACCTCTTCAGGTTGCTCATGAAGGAGAAAAAACGATATGACCTGATCGTACGTATCTGCCGCTAGCGTCAAGGCACTCGAGTCCATTTGCAAGAGCCGCAACCTCGGATTTTCACAAAGTTTCTTTTGTAAGTTCTCAAGTTGCCCCGGGACGATATCGATCACATCCAATTCAGATTCTGGGGTCAGTCGATCAACAATTTTTTGAGTGAAATCACCATATACCGAGGCTATTTGTAGCGTCTTACCCTCTATGACAAAGCCGAGACGATCGAGCGCGCGATCCCTTAATTTCTTAAAGTTGCCAAATAAGATCAGGTTAACCAAAGATTCACGATCAAAAAACCGTATCGCCTTAGGACTGACATACGCCCACCAATAAGTGGCGGTTAAATAATCAGGAATGGCAGGTGCATTTTGCGAAATAAATTCGCGATCAAGCGCGCCTTCAATATGGCCGCTGATCTTTGTTTGCGTGTCGGTCAATTTGGACTTCCCCTTTTCAAGTTTTAATTCGTCCTCTCCTTCTCTGAGAGAGTTACGAGCTTTGCTCAGAATGAGTCTAATTCCCAACAAAAAGTTGGGTCCGTATCAGAACGAAATGTTAACTGCTTATGAACAATTCTGCCTAGGAATGCTGCATTGAACGAAAGTTCAAAACTCAAAGTCCAAAACATTCAGAACAGTAAATTAATTTTGCTACACTCGTGACAAAATAAATCAAAGAATTGACGACATGCATGACACGCTGAGCCTATTAGACTCGGGAAATTTTCCGACCATTTACCGAGAACGTATCGAGACCATCCAAGTTAATCTTGGATACAAATGTAATCAGTCATGTCTGCACTGCCACGTGAATGCAAGCCCGGACCGTAAAGAAAGCATGTCTAAAAATACGATGAATCAAGTCAGGGCATTCATCAAACGAGTTGGAGCAAAGACGGTAGACCTCACCGGAGGAGCTCCGGAGTTAAATCCCCACTTTAGAGATTTTGTCCGACATTTGAGAGACGACGACATCTCGATCATCGACCGTTGTAATTTAACGATACTCAGCGAACCAGACCAGTCTGACCTAGCTCAATTCCTAGCTGACCAACAAATCACTGTTATCGCATCGTTACCTTGTTATACACAGGATAATGTTGACGCACAACGAGGAGATGGCGTATTCCAAAGGAGTATCAAGGGGCTGCAAATGTTAAATGAGCTGGGTTACGGGCAGGATGAATCGGGGCTTGCTCTGAACCTCGTGTACAACCCAACGGGACCATTTCTGCCGCCTCCCCAAAATACGCTACAGACCGAATACAAAGAGCACCTCCGGAAGAATTATGGGGTTATCTTCAACTCACTTTTGACAATCACAAACATGCCAATCAAGCGATTCGGGAGCACACTCGTTTCGAGAAAACAGTTTGACACATACATGTCATTACTCAAAAAGAACTTTGACGAGAAGAATCTTTCATCAGTCATGTGCAAGACGTTGGTGTCAGTTGACTGGGAGGGTTATCTATTCGACTGCGACTTTAATCAAATGCTCGAGCTCAACATTAAATATGGCAATCGCAAAATACACGTATCTGATCTAGAGTCGGACGCCTTATCTGGGCGTAAGATTTCGGTAAAAGATCACTGTTTTGGATGTGCAGCTGGCCAAGGGTCAAGCTGCGGCGGCTCCCTCCAATAGGAAAGGTATATCGTAGGAATGCCGGACGTTGAACCTGTAGGCCGATTTTGTCCGCCACACTATTTTTACGGCCCAGAAGAATTGGCAAAAGCCAGTGAAAAATACACCGACGAGATCATAGTCGCGGGTGGCATATATGGAAACCTAGAGGCCTTGAACACGTTGAGGTCATTCAATTTACCGAGTAAAAATGTCGTACTTGGTGGTGACTTTAATTGGTTCAACATATCCCCAGATCTATTTGAAGAAGTCAATCTCAAAGCGATGGAGTTCACCACGATCCTGGGTAATGTTGAGATGGAGTTAGTGTCGCCCACCGATAATGTTGGATGTGGGTGCGCTTATCCGGAGTCCGTTCCCGAAATTGAGGTCTCGAATTCAAACCAAATAATGACTGCCCTACAATCCACGTCTGAAAAATTTACAACGATCTTGGGTCAGTTGGAACAACGTCCAAAATACGTACGCTTTAATATCGGATCTCTACGGGTACTCATCGTTCACGGTGATACCGAGTCGCTTTCTGGGTGGTCATTTAGTCGCGAAAGCCTCCATCTCGTTAAAGAAAGCACCCAATATACCGACCTTCTAAACAGATCCAATGCAGACGTGATCGCTTGCAGTCATACATGTCTTCCGGCAATCAAGTTGCTCACGCATTCAGAAAACACGAAGTTAATTATCAATAACGGTGCCGCTGGAATGCCAAATTTCAAAGGTGAGCTATTTGGTCTAGCAACACGGCTCGGGACAAAGCCAAGCAAACAATACAAAAGTGTCTGGTCTACACGAATCGACGATGTTTTTATAGACTTAATCAAAATTCAATATGATCAAAGTAGATTCATGGATCAATTCACACGGACTTGGGCACCCGGGTCTGCGGCACACAACTCTTATTTCGGCCGCTTAACATCTGGCACGCAAATCCCTCTGGATGACCTATGATGGTGAGAACGACAGTAGTCTGGCGGGCAACTCTCACGTGATTCGGAGACCGGCAACATGAAGTCTAAAAATTCAGAAAAAAAGATATTTGTCCTACTCGCGTTACTCATAATCTTGGCAGGATTATTCATTAGCTTTAGGGAGAGCATTCTAGATTTAATGGCCCAATTAAATCTAAGTTCTCTAAAGAATAATTACTCTACGCTAGCAACATACTTTACTGAGCACCCGATTAGATCCGGATTAATCTACGTGTCCGTCTATATCGCTATAGCCGCTTTATCGCTCCCAGGTGCAGCCCTATTAACCGTGGCTGGAGGCGCGCTCTTCGGAGTCCTCTGGGGAACAATATTGGTTTCATTCGCATCGACAATAGGCGCGACAGCGGCTTTTTTACTGACACGTTATTTCTTTCGAAACTACGTGCGAACAAAATTCGGAAGCAAGCTGAAGGTCATCAATGAAGGAATCAAGCGGGACGGCGCTTTCTACTTACTGTCCATGAGACTGGTACCGATTTTTCCTTTTTTTGCGGTCAACGTCCTCATGGCTTTGACGCCAATAAAAACTAAAACATTTTTCATCGCAAGCCAAATTGGAATGCTTTTCGGAACCGTAATCTACGTCAATGCAGGAACGCAATTAGCGAGCTTAAATTCGATAGGAGATATCTTATCTGCACCACTATTACTATCACTATGTGTGCTTGGATTGTTTCCTCTTGCTGCAAAAGGAATTTTAAACTTCATCACAAGGCAGAGGGTGTACCGAAACTGGCGTCGTCCAAAAAAATTCGACTATAACCTCATCGTTATAGGCGGTGGCGCAGCTGGATTAGTATCCGCATACATCGGTACGGCAGTTAAAGCGAAAGTCGCACTCGTAGAAAAACATCAGATGGGGGGAGACTGTCTAAATACCGGATGCGTTCCCTCAAAGGCGCTCATCAAGACCGCGCATTTTATTGCCGAATCACGAGATGCTGCGAAGCTTGGAATCAAAGACGCAAACATATCGTTTGAGTTCTCAGAGGTCATGCGGCGGGTAAAAAAGGTCATAAAACAAATAGAACCTCATGACTCTATCGAGCGATACAGCAAACTAGGCGTCGACTGCTTTCTTGGGGATGCAAAAATCACCACTCCGTGGACGGTTCAAATACGAAACTCAGACGGTGACTTACAAGAGTTCAGCGCACGATCAATTATCGTTGCAGCGGGAGCCAGGCCTATCGTCCCTCCTCTGCCCGGTCTCAAGGACGTAGATTACGCCACATCAGACACAATTTGGGACATTGAGAGATTGCCGCAGAAACTAATCGTCATCGGCGGTGGCGCGATCGGCTGCGAGCTATCTCAGGCCTTTCAAAGACTTGGCTCAGAGGTGGTGTTAATCGAGTCTCTCGATCGTATCTTGGTGAAAGAAGACGACGTTGTCTCTGATGCGATCAACAATAAATTATCCGATGAAGGTGTAGCGATTCTCACGAGACACCGAGCCAAGGGATTCATCACCGAAAACAACAAGCAATACTTGGTTTGCGACAGCCCAAATGGAGAACTAAGGTTAGCTTTTGACAAAGTCCTCTTTGCTATCGGAAGACAGGCCAACACCATGGGCTACGGCCTCGAAGATATCGATGCAATCACAAGTGACGATAAAATTGTACCGACCAATGAATACCTACAAACAAAATACCCGAACGTTTACGCCTGTGGCGACGTGACAGGGAAAATGCAATTCACCCACGCAGCAGCGCACCAAGCTTGGTACGCGTCAGTCAACGCGCTGTTCGGCACTTTCAAGAAATTCTCAGTCGATTTTAGCTCCGTACCTTGGGCTACGTTCACCCATCCACAGGTCGCCAGAGTAGGCTTGAACGAACTGGATGCCAAAGATCAGGGTATCGAGTATGAGCTGACAAGTTACGGGCTAGATGATTTGGACAGAGCGATTGCCGACTCAGATGATCACGGATACGTTAGAGTACTAACCAAACCAGGATCAGATCAGATCCTCGGAGTGACAATTGTTGGTGAGCATGCAGCCGAAACGATCGCTGAATTTGTACTTGCTATGAAAAACAAACTGGGACTAAACAAAATACTAGGTACCACGCATATCTATCCAACTTTCTCTGAAGCAAATAAATACGTCTCAGGAGAATGGAAAAAGAAACATACCCCAGAAAAATTATTGAAACTTGTCGAATTTCTTCACCGTATCGCTCGCAGATAATCACACCAACATTACAATATGCGATCGATACTAACGATTCGACTTCTTGCAGTATTGTTAACGCTCGTAAGCTCATATTCGTGGGCTTTTGACCACAACCATGAAGTTTATTCGAGCCTTCTTAAGGCTCACGTGTCGTGGACGAGTGATGAGCACGCCAGCACCGTCAACTACGTTACTCTGTCGAGCGACATTAAAAAATTGAATCAGTACTTAACAGATCTGGCGGATGTGAGCCAGACAAGTTTTGACAAATTCTCTAGAAAAGAACAGCTTGCATTTCTCATTAACGCCTACAATGCATATACACTCCAATGGGTTACACAAGAACATCAAAACATTAAGTCAATAAAAGACCTTGGAACACTATTTCGAAGTCCCTGGAAAAAGAAACGATTTTTACTATTCGGCGAGCTTGTCAGCCTTGACCATATCGAGCACGATCTGATTCGACGATCTGGAAACTTTGATGACCCGAGAATTCATATGGCTGTGAACTGCGCATCAATAGGCTGCCCGGCATTGCGTCCAGAAGCGTTCGTCGCAGCACGTATTGATGAACAATTAAATGACGGTGTATATCGGTTTCTTTCAGACGAAAGTCGTAACCGAATCGAGGGGAGCGTATTGTATGTGTCCAAAATTTTTAGGTGGTATGAAGAAGACTTTGCGAAAAACTCAGGATCTCTAGTCCAGTGGCTAAAACAACACTGGCCTCAAAAAAATAAGAGTGAATTGAATGACAACAAGTATGAAATCGAGTTTCTTGATTACGATTGGTCGCTAAATAAAAGTTTTTGATTCACTGATCAATGCGAAAATATCCGATTTTAATTTCGATCATCATCCCCACATTGAACGAAGAAAAAAATCTTGAGAATCTACTCAAACAACTCAAAGAACTAAAAACAGAAAGAACTGAAATTATCGTTTCTGACGGAGGCAGCACCGATGAAACGCGGTCAGTGGCGGAACGTTTTGCAGACACATTAGTTATCAGTCAAAAAGGTCGCGCTCTACAAATGAACGCAGCAGCAAATTACGCCACCGGAGAAATACTGTGGTTTCTTCATTCAGATTCCAAACTATATTTCGACTATGAAACGGAGATATTAAGTCAATTATCAACGCGATCTTGGGGTTGGTGCACGGCAAAGCTAGACAGCACCAAGTGGATTTTTCGGGTCATTGAATCATTGATGAATATCCGATCTAAACTGACGCATATTGCGACAGGAGATCAAGGTTTTTTCGTCAGAAAGACCTTATTTATTCAAGTCAATAAATTTCCAGAAATTCCGCTCATGGAAGATATTGTGATGAGCCGTAAATTGAAGAGAATCGGCAAACCTTACGTCAGTAAAAACGAGATCCACACATCGTGCAGAAAATGGGAACAAGAAGGTCCCATCAGAACTATTTTTCATATGTGGATTCTGCGCGCTAGATTTTTCCTCGGAGCACCACCTCAGAAGCTCGCAAAGGTCTATTACCGGGCGTAAAAAAAGCGGAATATGCCCTGCCCCTTGATTCAGGTCTTCACTAAAAGCCCCATTGTTGGAACAGTCAAGACTCGCCTGACACCTCCACTCTCACTGGAAGAGGCATGCCAACTACATGTTGAGCTGATCCGAAATACCATTTCTGTCAGCCAAGAATCTAAGACAACCATTCAGTTGTGGACCACTCCACCAACCGATCACCCCATCTTGAAACAATA
>Ga0255772_10005763_pt1 | contig 11409 bp, 28 predicted proteins | sample 071ome_34_FD_179970 | JGI IMG/M metagenome (GOLD analysis project Ga0255772, IMG submission 179970) | Coastal salt marsh microbial communities from the Groves Creek Marsh, Skidaway Island, Georgia - 071411BT metaG (version 2) | ecosystem: Environmental > Aquatic > Marine > Intertidal zone >... | reverse complement strand
TATCCTTCACGTTGCTGTCTGGGCAGATGAGTTAATCATCAACGGTAACAAAGTTACCTGCCTATACAATGACCCAAACGAATGTGATATTTCTTTTGAGATTCCTACCAAGTAGTGACCTAACGTGTCACACCCATGTGCGATAATAATAGTATAACAAACACAACACTTTTTAAGGTTTAACACAATGAACAACGAAAACACCACCACCACCACTATCGACGAAACTTTCCTACGCGAACACATGATGAAATGTGACAAGGAACAAATCATCGACATTCTAATTAGCACCCTGAAAAACGAAGAGCGACTCCGAAACGAACTAGATAAAGTTTCTGGAATTATCCGATAGAGTGACCTAACGTGTCACAGGGGTATGGTATAATACAGCATAACAAAAAACAAACTTCATAACACTTTTAAGGAATTTCAACTATGAAATATGGACTAATGAATAAAAAAACTGGTAAGGTTATCAAAACTTGGTTTTCAATGCGTGAATTTTGGATTGAATACCCAAACGATCTACCAAAAGAAGTAAAAAAAGAATTTAAGATTATCGCCCGTTTTTGACCTAACGTGTCACACCCCTATACGATAATACTTATATCAAACAACACAAAGGAATTAAAAATGAATAAACTAAAAGTTATCGACCAAAACAAAACCGGCGACTACCTTCTGGTTCGCCCAAACTTTACCCGCTTCGATCTATCGGTTGTAATAACCACGAAAGCCGGATCAATCATCTGTAAAGGCCAACGAGACTATGTATTAAAAAAATGGAAAACTTTGAAAAACACCTAGAGATTTTGCTTGACATTGACGATCTATATGGTATCCTATAGTATATCACAAACAACAACACCACAAAGGTAAACACTATGAAAAGCTATGACATCACCTATATCGACCCTTGGACTAACCGCGAAGTTCGCCACCTAGATGTACCACAATGCCAACTGAAAGATATTGACGGTGAGACATGGTACACTGGCTACAATAAACCAATCGAAGTAATCACCGCAACACTGGTTGACGAATCCCGCCACGCTGCTATGGCTTCATACTTCGAGCAATGGGGTACTGCTTGCGAGTAGTCGCACCCGATCTAACCGCCTAGCGCGCACACTAACTAAAAGGAATAAAACCATGATTTATAAAATTATTGTAATGCTGATTGACGAGCTTGTGGTTTACCGAAATAATCCGGCCAATTCTGACACGTTCCGCTCAGATCTTAACGCCGCAATTCAAGCCCTTAAAAAAATCAAGCCATATTTTTAGCAATTGACGTAAACCCTTGCCACACAACGACTTAGGGCGATGCGCCCCGCCCCGGATCGACGTAAGTCCTTTGGTATCAACGACTTACGACCAAATCCGAAAAAAATCAGAAAAGGGGCTTGACAAACTCAAGTTTTTGTGGTAGAATGTCGATAAAGAAAGTAAGGAGAAAGAAAATGAGAACCTACAAAACCTACCGTCGCCATCGCCAAATCTTCCTCGGCTGGAACGCCACCTTCTACGCTGACGGAAAGCGTTGGACTTGGAAACTTGGAACCAAGTACCCCTACAAAGTAGACGCCGAGATGGCAATCGTCAAGCGGTTCCCGACCGCTACCAAAATCAGCATGTACAAAATCATGTGTGAGGAGTGAACAAGCGTTCAGCTTGACAAACCAAAAAAATCTGCTAGACTAGAGAAAACGAAAGAAAAGGAAAAAGAAAATGAACTTCACAACTGCAACTCTGTTCACCGCCCGCATCTATGACGTTTACGGTGAAGTAATCGACTACACTACTCACTCCGATTCAGTGATGCTCGAAAACATTGTTCGCGGAGATTGGGAAGGCAGCGACTACGCTGACCACTTCGTGATCCTGAATGACAAGAACGAAGAAATAGTTTTTGACAAAATCTGATTCAAGGGGTTGACACCGACTAGCCGATACTGTAGAATAGAGAAAACGAAGAAAGAAAAGGAAAGAAAAATGACAGTCTCACAAACTCCCGGATTTCGATTCACTGACCTTAACGCTGACGAGCAACTCACTCTCTCAGCCATGAAGCAGAGCCAGTTCTGCCTTGAGCGTCTGGAACTGACGGAAAACGAGAAAGAGTTTCACTACAACATGATCTCACGTTGTGCTGAAGAACTGCGGAAGGTCTGGTATCCCTCCAAGTGAACACTAGAACAGGTGAACATATGTCCTACTATCCCGGTATGCACGAAGATGAGCGTCTGTACACTGAACAGATGAACTATGAAGAAGAGCAGCAGTACGTGGACGAACGTACACTAGAGATGATGATGATGGATAATTCTGAGCCTGAGTCGTAAACCCTTGGTATCAAAGGACTTACGCTTCGCGGGGCCGGGCCGGATCGACGTAAGTTCAATGATATCAACGACTTACGTCATGTCAGAAAAAAAACCAAAAAACTTTCAAGATACCCCTTGACTTTTGCCGATAACTTGTTATAATAAGATCATGGAAAACAACAACACTCAAACGAAAGGCTCTACCATGAATGACTTCATCGCTCAAATCCAGTGCGACGAGTTGACCCCGTATCACCCAACCCAAGAGGATTGGGCAGATTACGGCGAGTACCTTGAATCTATCGGGTACGATCACGGCGACGACGACTGGGAGGAAGATCCCGACGCCAACTACGGCTTCCAGAACCTCGACACGGATTTTCCATTCTAGTCGCCGTAAGTCCTTTGCTCACAAGGGTTTATGACTCGCGGGGCCGGGCCGGATCGACGTAAGTCCTTACGTACCAACGACTTAGGGAAATTCTAAAAAAAAATGAAAAATCGTGAAGATTGGGCTTGACAGTGGCCGATAAATATGGTAGACTTAATCAATTCACGAAAAGGAAAAACGATGTACGAAGATATTGGAATGATGATCTTGACCGCCGCCCTGATGCTGCCCGCTGGATATTTTGCCACAAAAATTCTGGGATTTTACGACGACACCCCTTGACAAACGAAAATCCTGTGGTACAATGTAGACATGAACAACACACAAACGAAAGGCTTTGAAATGACGACTCTTGATTCTTCCCTCCCTTACTGCGGCATGGGCAACATTGAAAACCTCAACGCTTTCATGGAGCGGCTTTTTGCTGACTGCATCGAAGTGCCTAACTCATGGCTTCCTGCTGAGTTCCACGACAACGTGCGTGGTGGTCGCACCCTCGCACGACTCGAAGAACTGTGTGCAGAGCGTGACCGTGAGTTCACGCAGCACCAACTCGACAAGCAAGCAAAGGCTCGCAACATTGAACGGCTTGCCGCACAAGTCGAAGCAAAATCACGATTCGCAAAGCATGGCGATTTTATTGACCTTGACAGCGAACTCGACTACTGCGACAATGATACCGACGAAATCAAACTGCACCGTAACCTCATGGCTCTTGTGGGCGGCATGGTAAACGGTGGACTAATCGACGCTGACGATCTATTGGAGGATTGAGCATGAGTGAACAGCAACATTGGCATGTAAGAATGGAACGCTGGCTAACGGACAAAATCTCACCAGAAATCAAGATAAAGTCCAGTTTTAACTACAGGTTGCCCGCTGATTATGCCGATCTATTAAATGGCATCGAGCAGATTGACGAAGCGTACCGCGATTCCGTTTTCGCCAGCATCAATCAGCATCTCGACAAAAAATTTGGATCAGATAACTTTTTCCCACAGGAATTGCTTTATGCGTAGAAATGAATTCAAGGCCGGATTTATTTTAATTGGTAGTTTTGTTGGTGGCCTTATTTTAGTTGGAGTAATCGAATGGCTCGTTTAAGAAGAATCCATCTGCGCGAATTACAGCGCGCCGCCGCTCTTTCTGAAAAGATGTTGGAGCTGCGCCGCCTGCAACGTCAAGAGCAAGATAAGAAAATTTGGAGAAAAATCCTAAAATTTTTCAAATCGCTGTAAGTCCTTTGATACCAACGACTTAGGACGCGCGGCCCCGGCCCGGCAAGTCGTAAGTCCTTTGATACCAACAACTTACGACGATTCAGAAAAAAAAGAAAAAAGATTGCAGTTTGGGGTTGACACTTGCCGATGATAAGTGTAGGAAAAGTAATCCCAACGGAGTGAACAAATGAATACGCTTGCTTTCTGTTTTGTGTTGATGGGGTACGGTGTTGGGCTGGAAGGTGTTGAGGGTGATCGCGTCTATCTTGGAACCTACACGCCGACCCACGAATACGGGTGGGTGATGGAAGACGGGCAAATCTGGCTTGATGTGGTCATGGAAAAAAAAGAAAAAAAATCTCAAGACCCCTTGACATCTGGTCGATAAACTGTATAATGGTGGTATACCAAGGAGAAAACGAGATGTTTGACGAAGACTACGAAGACGACGACGCTTGGATCATGAACGATGACGGCCAGCCATCAGAGTATGACGAGTGGCAGGATGTATACGGTGGTGACGATTGGGATCATGGACAGTTTGACGGAGAAGAATGGTAATATGAAGACGGTCAAAGTTGGTATGGTTAAAAACAACAAAAACGAATACTCTCGCGTTGTTGAGTTTGACAATGGATACGCTGCCAGTATTATCTCTCACGATTATTCCTATGGTGGCAGTAGTGGCCTGTTTGAAGTAGGAGTTCTGCATGATGGGATTCTGGTCTATGATACGCCCGTCACGAAAGATACGGTTGGGTGGCTTGACTTTGCTGGCGTGGCTGGTATACTGAAGGATATTGAGGAACTTCCACCAAGGAACTAAAAATGCAGACGTTTAGTATCGAGTGTGTTTCCGTTGAAGATTTTTCTGACGCTCACCAACTTGACCTAGACACGGTTCATGACACGCTAGCGAATAGTGATTTTAGTTATGGCACGAACGATGTCACGCTAATCAGTTATTATACGGTATGCAAAATGTTTGGGGTGCGTCCTAAGCGTGATTTTATGAAAGACGATCTGATGGTAGCCTTGGGCAGTTAGGGGCGTCTTACCTAAACAAAAAGAGTCGTGGGGAAGTCAGAGCGTCAGCGAAAAAAAAGATTTTACCCCTTGACAATCACAAAAGCTATGGTATAATAGAAGTATGAAAGAGAGAATCAAGATTAACGTCAAGCCGGTATGGAAAATCAGCAAGGGTCACAGCGAGCATCGTGGCGGTGCTGGTCTTCATGAAGATCGCAGGACAAGGCGGGCAAGAACACGATCCGCAAAAATCCGAAAGATTCTTCAAGAATACCCTTGACAATGACGATAAGTATTGTATAATGGTAGAGTAAGTTGGTTTCACACACTTTTAGGAAGGTTGATAGATGAAGATCAAGCAAGTCATCACTACTGAGTTTTACACCGCCTACTGTAGCTACAGCGGCATTGAGTTCACAGACCGCGATGGCAATGAAGTTGCCGTGAGAATGTCTGACGATCAGATTCTGGAGTTTGCAGAAATGGTGAATCGTAAAGCGGATCGCGTCAAGAAAGAAAAGCTTGAGGCGGCTCGTGAACAACTCGAAAAGGAGGAAGTTGCAGATGAGTAGTACTGCACAAAAGCCGATTGTGGGGATCGGCCATAAGTTTCCCGCTGGTACTGTTGTTGCCATTAAGAACAACGAAGTTTTGTTGGACACTGCTGAAGGTGTCAAGGTTTTTTCTTTTTCACAAATCGAAGGGTTTATCAATGATGAACGAACTGTATCTCAAACGTAATGAGCGTAAGGTCACCTTTCTCTATCCAGTAAATGGAAAGAAGAACGTGTTGCGAACTGTCACCGGTGTTAAGGTCAAGTCCTTTACCGGCCCGAATGGTAAGGGTATTACCGTTCATGAGAGCAATGGGCTTCACAAGTCTTTCTCGCTCAGTAAGTGCGTGGCGTCACTTTAAACTCGCCGCCTTTCGTGTTGTGTGGGGAGATGCGGGGCTTCGGCCCCGCTTCTCTTTTTTTTTGCAATCGACGTAAACCCTTGGTATCAAACGACTTAGGGCAATCGGCCCCGGCCCGGCGAGCCGTAAGTCCTTTCATATCAACGACTTACGTCAACTAAGAAAAAAACTCAAAAAAAAGTGCAGCTACCCCTTGACAAACGCCGATAAGATTGTATAATGGGAGAACAGGGAACGCTTAATGGCAAGGGTCAGACGCGACACTCTGACGCAGGTCTATCGCGTAGGCTCCGCTCAGAGTGCTGACATAATGTGAGTTCGATTCTCACCGTTCCCTGCTTTACAATATTCCAAAAAAAGCTCAAGAATACCCCTTGACAACGCCGATCATTATAGTATAATGGCGGTAACACTAAACGAAAGGTTTTTATCATGGTTGCATTTTCCAAAGCCAACGCCAAACTGGAAGCATTGTACGACGTTCCAGAGTTGTCGTCGTGGCTAACTAACAAGCGTAAGGTTTACAGTTTCGATCTACTTTCTGGTTGGTCATGCCCGTTCGCCAGTGAGTGTATGTCTAAGGTTGTCGAGATTAACGGCAAGCGTACCATTCAAGACGGCAAGCACACTCAGTTCCGCTGCTTCTCAGCATCGCAGGAAGTTGTATTCCCATCGGCATATAACAAACGCAAAGCAAACTTTGACGCTCTGCGTGGCCTGCATCTTAACGATATGATCCACGAACTAAACTCTGCACTACCAAAAAATGCCGGTATTGTGCGGATTCATGTTGCTGGTGATTTCTTCTCACCGGCATATATGTTCGCATGGATCAATGTCGCTATGCTCAACCCTAACACGTTGTTCTACGCTTACACTAAGTCGCTATCTTATTGGGTGCGTTATAACGAGTATATTTCTCAACTCGATAACTTTGTTTTAACTGCATCGCGTGGTGGTCGTCAAGATAGTATCATCGACCAAAACAATCTGCGAGAGGCTAAGGTTGTATTCTCCGAAGCCGAAGCCTATGCACTAGGCTACGAGATTGACCACACCGACGAACACGCTGCCATTCCAGCGTTACGGGCAGAATCGTTTGCCCTGCTTATCCACGGCGTACAGCCTGCCGGAAGTGCGGCAAGCCAAGCAATAAAGGAGTTAAAAAAGAACAGTGTAAGGTTTTCATATAACAGGAAAGGCTAAGGTGTATGTGTGGTTCATGTAGTATTGTTATGGATTCTGTTTGCGATTATTCACGGTTTATCAGATCAGTTTAAGAGAGGTCAGTAATGAGTAGTTTAGTATTGTGCAGTTATAAGCAACCTATGGAGGGCGCTAAGTTTCGTTGGGGCGTCCTAACTGATGTGCGTGACACTAACAAAGAACCGCTAAGTTTTAAGACGCTTAACGGTAACTACCGCCGCTGGGATTCTATGTTCAAGCGAACGCAGAACATTGAAACCCTACAAACCCGCGACGGGTTCCGGTGCTTCTATCGTGAGCGTCAGAACTGGCGGGTGGCAATACCATTTGTTGGCTCGCTTGTCAAGCGCTTTTTCTAGATTTTTTCCATTTTTTCTCACCGTCGCCGTAAGTCCTTTGCTGGTAAGGGTTTACGTGCGGCGGGGCCGGGGCTGGCCGACGTAAGTCCTTTCATACCAACGACTTATGTCTTTCCCAAACAAAAAGGATAAAAATCCGACAAAATATTGGAGCAGACCCCTTGACATTGACGATATAGACTGTAGAATGATAGGGTAACGCGAAAGGAATAAAAATGGATCGTAATATCGTAAAGCCAAAAGTGCAGAAAAGTAGTGAGGTCGCCAAACACATTGACCCAACCAAAAGGGTTCGAGTGTATCGCAATCTTCACAAAAACTGCTTCAGTGTCAAACAGGACGGCTTGGTTCGCTGTCACACCACTCATGTAACTTTGAGTGACTGCAAGTTCATTGTGTCCAAGGCTGGACAGAAAAGGGTCAGGGATGAGAAGAGAAAGAACGTTCATGCGTTTGTTGAGGGCATTGTGGTTGATACTCGTCAGGCCGACAAGATTGTTGACGGTAACAAAACTGATGAACAGATAGACAACGGTGAAACTTCGTGGGGAAACGCATACTACAACCCTTACAACTGCGACACGTTCATAGACACAAACGACGGATCACCACTAGAATCATCGAGGCTTGCTGATCTTTATGTTGAACCAACTGAAATACGGATCTTTAAGTAGGAGGCTATAATGAGTCGTTTTATGCTTGATGGCGAAGAGAATCCAGAGTTTTACGATTATCAACTTCTCACCGTGCATTTTGTTATGCGGCTCTGCGAGGATAAAAAGGATGCTATGGAAAAACTTGAGAAAATACTACCACAGCATCCAGACGAAAATCATACATATTGTGAATCTTGGGTTATTGAAGGAAGTGAATATGATTGTTGAATTATCAAGCGGTAAAATGGATACGAAGCAAGTTGATGATGACGGCATCGTTGAGTTGCTCAGTGTATTAAGTTTTGTTGATAACTGTTTAGAGTATGGTGACGATACACTTTTCGATAGACATTATCAAATCAAAGAGATAATGCGAAACATTGGACTAACTCCAGCGGGAGACAGAGATGAGGATTAAAATAAAGTGGGACGAACTTTTACAAAAGTGGATCTTGACTGACTGCCTTAGCGGGAAGGAGTGGCGATTCGAGTCACTAAAATCCTGCCGCGATTGGGCTGATTTCATGGAAAATAATCAGGCATAGCCCTAAGTCCTTACGCTGCAACGACTTACGTTCAGCGACCCCGGCGCCGCGAAGCGTAAGTCCTTATGTAGCAACGACTTACGACGATTCAAAAAAAAACAAAAAAAACTGATGCGGACCCCTTGACAAAGCCGATGAATACTGTATAATGGGAGTATGAAAGGACAAATGATGACAACCGCAAGAGTAGTTAGTTTCTGTCGCGTGTGCGCCGAGCCGCGCGAGATCACCGTTCCCGCTGCTGGCTTTATGGCTTGGCAGCGTGGTGAGTTTATTCAGGATGCCATGCCAGAGGTTTCGGCAGAGGATCGGGAACAGCTGATTTCCCAAACCTGCCCAACCTGCTGGGATGAAATGTTTCCAGAAGATTTTGACGAATAGGGGTTGACATTCCCCGTTCAGACTGTATAATAGACCTGTAAGTTTTAGTTTTTGTTTCCGCTCTACGAAAGGGTTTCCCATGAGCAACATTCAAGCCGCAGACGTTTCTGCATCCGTTCGTTCCGAGTTCAACTTCGACGTTGACAAGTTCCCGCTATATGGCCCTGAGAATATGGCGACCGATCAGTACGGGCTGTTCCGTTCTGACAGTGGCTACATCAAGGGGGTTAAGTCTGTCTCACCTCGCTATGTGCCGCACACGACCGATGACGTTTGTGCATTGGTTGAGGCTGCTGCCGATGCGTTCGACGGTGAAATCCAGTGCAAAACTCACTGGCAGCAAGGTCACTACGTTTCAGTAGCCCCTACCACCGATCACCGCAAGGCGATCTATGGCTCGAACGATAACATTTTCCCTCGGATTATTATTCGTGCGGGATATGACGGTCAAGCGTTCACGGGTACGATGGGCTACTATCGTGACGCTTGCAACAACCTTGCGATGATGCGTCAGGTTGCTGGTACTAGCGTTTCAATCCGCCATACTTCCGGCTTGCGAGCCGCGATGGATGAACTGATCGAGACGTTCGGCAAGTTGTCCGAAGGTTGGGAGCATCTGCAAGAGATTGCTGCTGAGTTGCAGACTCGTGAGGTTCGTATGGTCGAGTTCCTCGATCAGATTTACGGTCGCCCAACCAACGAGCAACTGGCACTTGCTCACAGTGGTCAACGTGTTCGGGCTGTCACGACACACCAGAATCGCACAGAAGCGATCTGGAATCGTCTCAACCGTGAGCGTGTTCGTACTGGTCGCCCGACTATGGTGAATGATACGGTTTCCGCTTGGGAAGCGTACAACGCCATTCAGGGTTATGTGCAGCACGATGCACAGGCAAAGGAAGGTTTCAAGGGTGAGTTCGCTCGCATCCTTCGAGCCGCCAACGATGCAAGCGTTCGCAAGGCTGAATCCCTTGTGCTTGCTCTGGCATCGTAAATAGTACCCCTTTCGTTCCCCTCGCCGCCTTCGGGCGGCAGGGGTTTCCCATACGTCTGGAGGTACTATGGCACAGGTTTTGCTCTTGTGGGTGATCTTCGCCATCGTCCACATGGTTTCAGAGGATTGGCGATAGCAGCTTGTCAACCCCAAATCCACTTTTTTTTCTTTTTTTCCCCAATCGACGTAAGTCCTTGCCCTGCAAGGGTTTACGGCGGGCGGGGCCGGGGCGACTCGCCCTAAGTCCTTATGTATCAACAACTTACGTCAACATTAGAAAAATTTATGATGTGTAAGTGCTTGTGGGATATAGGGTTAGGAACAATCTTGACCGCCGCAACTTTGACCCCTTGACATTCAGGAATATTATGGTACAATGCAATTCCGGTCTGTCTTACCTAAAATAAACACATCGCACAGATACTCATAGTCAGCGAAAAATAGAAAATTCCTAAAGTACCCCTTGACATATGCCGATACATGTATTATAATAGAATGAGCGAGGGTGTAGCTCAATCGGCAGAGCATCGGTCTTTTAAACCGTTGGTTGTGGGTTCGAGTCCCACCACCCTCAGTTATTTTGTATCACTCTAACAATAGGAATCGCACAATGTCATACAGTCAGCGAGAATCGACTACAAAATTTATTAACTATGTACGACAGAATTATGATCGTGTAAAGAGTACAGTAGAACTAGACAATTTGTTCTTACGAAATTATGCCGCAGAGCATGGTGTCGAATGTACGCCAGATGAAATCGAGAATCTACAGAAACTTTTGGGGGCAGCACTTGACACTATTGACGATAGGATGTATGATTAATTATGTCTCACTCTAACAATAAAGATCGCCAAGATAACCATAGTCAGCGGTTTCGGGAATATCTCCCTGCCGTTATAGTATGTATATGTTATCTATCATGGTCATTGTTTATTGCACTATCACTAGGACGTATATTCATATTGGAGTTAATTAAATAATGTTAGAAGTTAAACGTGGACAAAAGCTGTGTAAGTCATGTAATAAAATTAACGGTGTGCGCTCGTTTGAATGTAAACACTGTGGCGAACCATTTGAAATGAAGAAGGGGCGAAAGACTCCTAAAAAGAAACGAGTAGATGATTATACTACATTAAAGAAGGGCGATATTATTCGTGTTATTGGTGGTAGTGGTCCATACTATGAAACACAACAGGGTGAGCGTCAATATCTTACTGACAGAGGTAAGTATTTAGTTGATAGTGTAGATAGTAGAGGTATACATAGTTATGGTGCTACTGGTTATAATTATCTTTATATGGGAGAAAGATGCCGCTCTCATTTACTCGATTCGATTGTTAAAGAGCCACATAAAATCGTTTTGTTACGAGGCGTGTCTCAGCTA
>Ga0255772_10005756_pt1 | contig 11415 bp, 9 predicted proteins | sample 071ome_34_FD_179970 | JGI IMG/M metagenome (GOLD analysis project Ga0255772, IMG submission 179970) | Coastal salt marsh microbial communities from the Groves Creek Marsh, Skidaway Island, Georgia - 071411BT metaG (version 2) | ecosystem: Environmental > Aquatic > Marine > Intertidal zone > Salt... | reverse complement strand
GCGCGGCCCATGCTTCGCACCGCGGCCGCGGGATCGTCCATGAACATCAGCGCGAAGTTGCACGCCAGTGCGTGCGCGCCGCCCGGGGGCACGGGCAGCGCATCGGCCACGCCCTGCACCCACCGGGCCCCGGGCACCCGCCGCGCCGCCGCGCGGTCGAGCATCCCCCGCGATGGATCCACGCCGATGATCGCCTGCCATCCGGCGGCGGCCAGGTGCGGCGCCAGCACCCCGGTGCCGCAGCCCACGTCCAGCACGGTGCCCCGGGGTGGGCCCAGCAACTGCGTCACACGAGCGGCCCAGTCGTCGAAGAACGCCGGCACCAGGTGCTGGTCGTACGCGACCGCCCCGGAGTCGAAGATGCGCGTGGCGCCCGCCCCGGTCATCCGGCCAGCCCCAGCGCCACCGCGGCCCGCACGTCGTACTTGTTGAGTTCGAGCACCCGCCTCCATGCGGCATCGGCCTCGGGGGAGTCCCCGTAGGCCACTGCCAGCAGCGACCACGCCGCCGGGTTCGCCGGCTGCACCTCGGTGGCGCGCAACGCGGCGCGGCGCATGCCCACGCGGTCATCCAGCAGGGCCGCGGCGCGGGCGCGCAGCAGCCACGGCTCCACCGCCAGCGGGTTGAGCCCCGATGCCTCGGCGGCCCGCTCCTCGGCAATGGCGGGCTGTCCCGCCGAGATGGCCTGATTGCCCGATGCCACCTTCTCCTGGCTCCACCACGGCACCATCGCGCTCAGCGCGATGACGGGCACCAGCGCCCAGGCGCCCGCCACCACCGGCCCGGGCACGCCCCTGCCGGGCGGCGCGGGCCCGGGTGCTGCCGCGGCGATCACCACGCCGCCCGCCGCCATCGCCGCGGTCGTGAGAGCGGGCACGGTCCAGGTCCAGTCCAGCTGCGACTGCAGCAGGAACGCGGCGAACACCGCCAGCGGCAGGGCCACCTCGGGCGGGGCGTGCGCCTGCCACGCCCGCACCGCCGCCCATGCCACCCCGGCGACGATGCAGGCCAGCAGCGCCACGCCCACGATTCCCAGCCCCGATGCGATCTCCAGCACCAGGTTGTGCGGCTGGCGCACGTTCAGGCGATCGTTGCCGATCGAGCGTTCCCGCAGGTGCACCAGCGGGAACGATCCGGCCCCCTCTCCGATCACCGGGTTGTCCCCGGCGGATCGCGCGGCCTCGCCCCACCATTCCGTGCGCAGGTTGGTGTCCAGACTGCCCAGGCGCCCCGGCGTGTTGTTGAGCCCGCTCGAGGTGCCGGTGACCTCGGCGGTGCGCGCCGAGATCCACGCGCCCACCTCGCGCGGTTGCGCGAGCGCGTAGACCCCCGCCACTGCCACGGCAGCCACCACCACGACCACTCCGCCGATCGCGGCCCGGCGCCGGGTGAGCCGCCCGCCGCCAAGAACCGTGCGTACCGCCCACGCCACGAGCGCCGCGATCAGCAGGCCGGCCACCACGCGCCACATCAGGCCCAGGCCCGCATCGCTGCGATCGGCCGCGATCAGCGCATCATCGGTCAGCGCATCGGTGCTCAGCCCGTACCACGCGGGCAGGATCGCCCCGGCCACGCCACCGGCCAGGGCCGCGGCCTGCCGCAGGCGTCCGGGGGTGAGCCCCACGACGATCACCAGCACCAGCAGCAACGCCAGCAGGCCACCGCGCGAGTAGGTGAGGAGGATCGTGGTGAACACCACCGACAGCGCGGCTGCCGCGCCGACCACATCGGCGTCATCCCCGCCGCGCCGCGCGGCCCACCACAGCAACCCGGGCACGGCGATCACCGCCACCAGCGCGAGGGCGTTCCAGTACCCCACCGGGGCCTGCAGCCGCGAGGGCTCGAAGTCGCTGCCGAACACGGTGGGCAGGCCCCGCGCCAGGAGCGCCCAGAGCACCACGGGCGCGGCGGCGATGGTGAGGCCCACCGCGAACCGCTCCGGCGCGCGGGGCAGCACCGCCGCCAGACCGATGCCGATCACCAGCGCCAGCCCCGCAAGCGCGATGCGGTTGGCCTCGGTCCATGCCAGGTCGCCGGCGAGTGCCCACAGGATGGAGATGCCGGCCCACACCGCCAGGCCGGCCGCGCCGCCGATGGCCAGCAGGGCGGGCCCCGACCGCGGCGCCGCGCGCCCCCGTGCCCGCATCAGCGCCCACGCGGCGAAGGGCGCCGCCACAAGTGCGGCGAGCATGGCCGAGGTGGCCCCACGGGTGGCGAGGCCGTCGCCCAGGTCGATGCCGCCGTTCAGCACCGTCAGCACGGTCCAGCAGGCCAGCAGCACCACGCCGCCGACCAGCGCCGCGCGCTCGCGGCGTACCCCGCCGCTCAGCGGGTGCCCCCGTTACCGGCTACGCTCGCCGAGTTGATCCCCGCCGCCATCCGCCGCAGCGTAGTCGTGACCTTCCTCATCGCGCTCGCGATGGGGCTCATGGCCGTGCCCGCGTTCGGCAGCGGGCAGCAGGTGCTGGCCGACTACGAGGACAACGGGCAGATCGACGGCTGCTACACGCTGGCCGACTACGAAGAGGCCCTCAAGCAGATCCGGCCCGACCAGCAGCAGTACGGCGCGGCCGTGGATGTGATCCGCCAGGCCGAGCTCACCAACATCCGCCGACCCGGTGAGGCCTGCGGCGGCACCTCCGCAGCCGCCGCCTCGTCCGACGTCACCGGCGCCGAAGGCACCTCCACCACCGGCGCCGATGGGGTGGCGGCCGACCTTGAGGGCGACGCCCTGCCCCCGGTGGTGATCGCCATCCTCGTGGCCGCCGGCCTGGCCATCGTGGCATTCGTGGTGTACCTGGTGGTGATGCGCCGGGGCCGCGGCAACGGCGACGCATGAGGAAGTTCGTCAAGGACCTCATCCTCCCCGTGGCGGTGGCCATCACCCTGGCGTTCGTGATCCAGGCGTCCATCGCCAAGCCGTACGAGATCCCCACCAACTCCATGTACCCGGCCATTCAGGGCGCCAACTCCACCGGCGACCGGGCACCCGACCGGGTCATCGCCAACCGGGTCATCTACAAGCTGCGCGGCATCTCCCGCGGGGACGTGGTGGTGTTCGATCCCACCGCGGGCGCGCGCGCGGCATGCAGCGAGCCCGGGGACGTGCCGTTCGTGAAGCGCGTGGTGGGCCTGCCCGGTGACACCGTCAGCGTGCGCCGCGTCACCATTGCGGCGTCGAACCCCGACCCCGCGCTGCGCCCGGGCGGCGAGCTGGCCGTGCGCCGGGTGGCCGAACCCAATTCGTTCGGGCCCGATGGGGTGCGCGAGGAGACCCTCGGCGAGGGCGATGAGACCTACGTCACCTACGTGAAGGAACCGGGCGCGTCCACGGCACGCCCGCTGGTGATCGACGACGCCATCACGCCGGATTACGAGGTGGCGTTCCCCACCGTGCCCGAGGGCCAGGTGCTGGTATTGGGCGACAACCGCCCGGGCTCGTGCGATGCCCACGTGTGGATCGAGCGCGACGCCGAGTTCACCCCGATGGACAACGTCATCGGCCAGGCGGAACTCATCTACTGGCCCATCCAGAGGGTGCGATTCCTGGACTGAATGGGGGGCGCTGCCCGCGCCACCCGGGTGTGCTGTCCCGCGGTGAACCGCCCGTTTCGGGGGTTTTCGCGCATTTTCCGGGCACTTCGCAACAATCGGCGCGAAGTGGTGTCTTGCATCGTGCGCAACGCTGGATGTAGTGTGCCGCCTCATGTCAGTGACCCCACCCCTAGTGTCCGGCGCAGGAATCCGCGCATGATCTGTCCGTATTGTGACGGTTCTGAGCATCGCGTCATGGAATCCCGTGTCCCCGACACCAAGGACGCCATTCGCAGGCGACGGGAGTGCCAGACATGTGGCAGGCGCTTCACCACGTACGAGCGCGTGGAGGAGATGCCGCTCATCGTGATCAAGAGCAATGGTGACCGTGAGCCGTTCGATCGCGACAAGCTGCTGTCGGGCCTGCAGAGGGCGTGCCACAAGCGCTCCGTTCCCACAGCACACCTGGAGGCCGCCGTGCGCGACATCGAGGTGAGCCTGCGCAACCGCCTGAAGCAGGAGGTATCCAGCAACGCCATCGGCGAGCTGGCCCTGCGGCGGCTGAAGGACGTCGACACCGTCGCGTATGTGCGGTTCGCGTCCGTCTACCGGCAGTTCGAGGACACCGACGAGTTCGCGGATGAGCTCACCCGCCTGGAGCGGGAGCCCCCGCTGCCCCGTGGGCAGCGCCCGCTCGACGACCACATGTTCGAGCTCCTCGCCGAGGTCGCACCTGCCGAGCGCACCCCGCGCCGGCGACTGCGCGCCCTGGCGGGCGGGCTCGGGGTCGAGGATGACACCACCAACACCACGCCCGAGGAGGCACCTGATGGCGACTGAGGTCGTCGGCGCGCAGTCGACAAAGTCCGGCAAGGGGAAGCGCCAGTACGCACTGGGGCTCAAGCGCCACTTCACCAAGAAGGGCAAGCACCCCTACGACCTCATCGAGTGGGAGCGCCGCAGCGCGGGCATCTCGTCGGGTGATGGCACCAGCGTGTTCGAGCAGGACAACATCGAGGTGCCGGCCGCGTGGTCGCAGCTGGCCACCAACGTGGTGGCGTCCAAGTACTTCCGCGGGGCGATGGGCTCGCCCGAGCGCGAGTACTCGGTGAAGCAGCTCATCGACCGCGTGGTGCTCACCCTCAAGGCATGGGGCGTGGAGGAGGGTTACTTCGCAACCAAGGACGAGGCCGAGGTGTTCGAGTACGAGCTGGCGCACCTGCTGGTGCACCAGATGGCCGCGTTCAACTCGCCCGTGTGGTTCAACGTCGGCATGCGCGAGAACCCGCAGTGCTCTGCCTGCTTCATCCTGTCGGTGGAGGACACCATGCAGTCGATCCTCGACTGGATCGGCAAGGAGGGCATCATCTTCAAGGGCGGCTCGGGGTCGGGCATCAACCTGTCCCACATCCGCTCGTCGAAGGAGCGCCTCTCGGGCGGCGGCGAGGCCTCGGGCCCGGTGTCGTTCATGCGCGGCGCCGACGCCTGCGCGGGCGCCATCAAGAGCGGTGGCACCACGCGTCGCGCCGCCAAGATGGTCATCCTGAATGTGGACCACCCCGACATCGCCGAGTTCGTGAACTGCAAGGCCGAGGAGGAGAAGAAGGCCTGGGCGCTCGGCGAGATGGGCTACGACATGGGCCTGAACGGCGAGGCCTGGCACAGCATCCAGTTCCAGAACGCCAACAACTCGGTGCGCGTGAGCGACGAGTTCATGTACGCCGTGGAGGCCGGCGCCGACTGGCACACCACCGCCGTCACCAGCGGCGAGGTGGTGGACACCATGAAGGCCCGCGACCTCATGAAGGACATCGCCGAGGCCGCGTGGGTGTGCGGCGACCCGGGCATGCAGTTCGACAGCACCATCAACCGCTGGCACACCTGCCCCGAGTCGGGCCGCATCAACGGCTCCAACCCGTGCAGCGAGTACATGCACCTGGACGACTCCGCCTGCAACCTGGCCTCGTTCAACCTCATGAAGTTCGTGGACGAGGACGGCGTGTTCCAGCTGGACGACTTCCGCCAGGCGGTGGACGTGGTCATCACGGCCATGGACATCATCGTGGCGCGCTCCGGGTACCCCACCGAGATGATCGGCGAGAACGCCCGCAAGTACCGCCAGCTGGGCCTGGGCTACGCCAACCTGGGCGCGCTGCTCATGAGCCACGGGCTGCCGTACGACAGCGATGAGGGCCGCGGCTACGCGTCGGCCATCACGGCGCTCATGACCGGCCGCGCGTATGCCATGAGCACGCGCCTGGCCGAGCGCATGGGTCCCTTCGAGGGCTACGAGCCGAACGCCAAGGCCATGAACGGCGTCATCCGCAGCCACCGCCGCGCGGCGCAGGACATCCCCGACGGCCGCGTGCACGACGAGGACCTGCTTCAGGCCGCCCGCGACGAGTGGGACACCGCCGTGGACCGCGGCGAGGTGTTCGGCTACCGCAACTCGCAGGCGTCGGTGCTGGCCCCCACGGGCACCATCGGCTTCATGATGGACTGCGACACCACCGGCGTCGAGCCCGACATCGCGCTGGTCAAGTACAAGCGCCTGGTCGGCGGCGGCGTGCTGAAGATGGTCAACAACACCGTGCCGCCCGCGCTCGAGAAGCTGGGGTACCACGAGGAGGCCATCAAGCAGATCGTGGCCTACATCGACGAGCACGAGACCATCGAGGGCGCGCCGGGGCTGAAGGAGGAGCACCTGCCGGTGTTCGACTGCGCATTCACGCCGGCCAACGGTGAGCGCAGCATCCACTACCGCGGCCACATCAAGATGATGGGCGCCGTGCAGCCCTTCATCTCGGGCGCCATCAGCAAGACCGTCAACATGCCGAACGAGGCCACGCCCGAGGACATCATGGGCGCCTACGTGCTGGCGTGGAAGGAGGGCGTGAAGGCGCTCGCCATCTACCGCGACGGCAGCAAGCGCACCCAGCCGCTCTCCACGGGCAAGGATTCGCCCGCCGACATGAAGGCCGCCAACGAGGCCGGGGCTGCGCCGGCCAAGCTGCAGCGCCGCCGCCTGCCGGACGAGCGCCAGGCCATCACCCACCACTTCCGCATTCTCGACCACGACGGCTACATCACCGTCGGCATGTACGAGGACGGCAGCCCGGGCGAGGTCTTCATGAAGATGGCCAAGCAGGGCTCCACGGTCTCCGGGCTCATGGACTCGCTGGCCATCTGCATGAGCCTGGCGCTGCAGTACGGCGTGCCGCTCAGCACGCTGGCCAACAAGCTCAGCCACATGAGGTTCGACCCGTCGGGCTTCACCGGCAACCCGGAGATCCCCAGCGCCAAGTCCATCGTGGACTACCTGGTGCGCTGGCTGTCGGCGAAGTTCCTCACCGAGGAGGAGAAGCGCTCGGTCGGGATCATCACCGAGAGCATGCGCGCCGAGCTGGAGGGCCAGGTGCCCGAGGGCCAGGAGCCGGTGGCCATCGAGGGCACCGCTCAGGGCGCCGTGGTCATCGAGACCGCGCCGGCCGAGGCGGGTGCGCCCAAGGAGCAGACCTCGCTGGACGTCGGTCTCGCCCAGAGCGCGGGCCTGTCGGTGCAGCTGGACCAGGACGGTGCCATCTGCGGCTCCTGCGGCTGGACCATGGTGCGCTCGGGCAGTTGCTACAAGTGCATGAACTGCGGGAGCACCTCGGGCTGCAGCTGATGTGACGCGGTGACCGGCAACCGCAGCGAAGGGGCCCTCCAGGGCCCCTTCGTCGTTCTGGTGCGTGGTGCCCCTGGTGGCCGGACTGCGACGATGATCTGGCTGCGGGGCGGCCACGACCACGCCACATGATGGGAGATGATCGCTCCGGCAACCGATCAAACGGAGATCCAGCAGCCGATCGGGCAATGGCCCTGCGAGTGGACGGTGTGAAGCCCGTGCTCCGGAGCCCCACCGCGCCCACGGGAGACTCACACCGGTCGGTCAGCCGGTAATCCGACGGCGTGCCCATGGCATTACCTGAGCGAGGCTGACCAGGGTGCAGTCGCTCGCCGCGAAGCCCCGGCGAGCTCCCCGCGGTCGTGCCCAGGCACAGTCGCCGCGGCGGACAACCCGGTTGTGCGCCTCCCGGTGTTCCGGAACACACACGCACATCCGGGCTGTCTGGTTTCTGACTGTAAAGACCGGGTAAGCAACCGGGAATGGTTTGTTGGGGGGAATGCTGCTCCCCTCCCAAACCCCGCCGACTCCGGACATGCTTGGCCCGTGCTTCCCCTCACCCCTCGGACGCGCCATCGCGACTCGTCGTACCGCGTGCTCATCGCGGCTGGTGCGTGCGCATTGCTCGCCAGTGGCCCATCGGGTGCCACGGCAGCCACGTGCGAGGCGGAATCGGCGACGGTTGCCGGCGTCGACAGACTCGAGTTCGAGTGGGAGCTCACGAGCATCGGGCGGAACCGGGTTCGTGTGTACCACGACTTCAACAGGCTTGGCACCGGGTCGTACACCACGGTAAGCGAGTCGATCGAGCGCTCACCGGGGGAGATCGAGACGTTCGGGGACGTGCCCGTATCGCGATACGAAGGGGGGACGTACAACTGGCGCATCTGGTTGTGGTCGGGCCCCGGTTCCCCGTGGTACTACCCACCCGGTCCTTACTGGACGTCGTGCGGGGGCCCGCAGGTATCCCTCAATCGCCCGTCGGCACCGAACCTCCGTTTCTCCGGGGGCGGAATAACCCAGGACGGATGGCGACGACCGGCGTCCGGCCAGCAGGTCCAGGCACAGTCGGCAGGAGGTCCCGCCACGCGTGCCGAGTATGTGAGATTTCAGTACGAGGGCGGCCACTGGGGCCCATATGCACGCGCACCCGCTCCCATCCCTGCGACCGGAGTGCAGGCAGCCGAGGCATACGGTGAATCGCACGAGCGCTTGACGAGCTCCCGCTCGCGCATCACGTTCCGATTGGACGGCACGGCCCCGGCCGTGCCGACGGTAAGCGGTACCCGGGTCAATGAGGGCTCATCCACGCCGGTAGTGGTGGGCGGGGGCATGGATGGCCAATCAGGGTTCCATCGTTTTGAGACTCGCCGCGTGCTGCCGGATGGCGCGTCGAATGCCTGGTCCACTCTTGGCGCTGCGGTGCTGAACGCGGGGAGCGCACCGGGTGGCTCGGTACTCGAGGTCCGGGCGTGCGACAGGGTAGGGAATTGCTCTGCGCCGGCACGCGTCGTGGTGGCTCCCGCCCCTGCGACTGCCGATCACGCACCTCCGGCCGTGGAGGCAGAGCGTGCGCCCGCCTCTGCCCGGGCTCATCGGTACCCGCCATCGAAGGTCACGCCCGTCATCACGTCGCTCACGCCGGTACGCCCACACGCGGGGTCGGGGCGGGCCTATGTGACAGTGAACCGCCCGGCTCTGCTCGAGGTCACACTCGGCAACGCCCCAGCGCCTGCGTGGAGGGTATGGGTGGGCCGGGGCAGGACCCTGCTCCGATTGCCGACGCGTTCCCGGTCCTCGCGCCGGATGGGCGTGACGATCCGTCCGGTGGCAGGCGCGGTATCCGGCGCGCCCGTGACAGCAGCCGTTCTTTTCCCGCGGGCTCCTACGTCACGTCCGACAGCGCGAAAGCGGGTTTCCCGTTTCCATTCCGGATCGCGATTCTTCTTCTACGACCTTGATTCCGCAGTTCGTGAGATCGTCCACCCGGCGGACGGAAGTTCAGGCCTTGGGCGCCGACACGGTGCGTTCCGGCAGGAGCCGTCGCGGGGTGGTCTGTTCGGTGCCAACGATCGTGATGGGCGCCTTGGGAAGGTGAATGAGCGCACTCTTCATGATCTGAGCGCTGAGGCCATTGCTGACACGCTTCGCACGGCCATTGATCGCGCGCCTGCGAACGCAATCGGCATTGATGAGCTCACGCCGATGGCATCTGACCCCGGTGGTCCGCGGATCCGGAACGGGCGTATACCTCCGGCCGACCCGAACTCATTTGCCTCCCGGTTCTCCCGTGCGATGGAGATCCTCGATGTTCCGAGTCCGTACGGTGAGACATGGGCGGGGCGCGTGCACGTCTACATCGCTCCCGCGGTTGGCTCGGCGATTGCCGCGGGGCGCGGCCCCGATCGGAATCTTGGACGCGACGGAATTGCGCGCTATCGGACCTACCGGACGGCCATGAAGGGTCTCGCCCGCGCAGGGGGCGTGTGGATCGAGATGTACCACGGCCATACCGGGCGAGTCACCCCTTTCACTGCGACCGAATGGAAGCGCGCCCCCCGTGCGTTTGTCAGTGAATTTCGGCTGGCTGCCGGTGATACCTCACGTCTTCACTTCCTCCTTCCCGGGTCCCAGGTATATCCGCGGGGGCCCCTTCCGGCGGGATGCATCACCCCGATGCGCTGCGCGTGGGAACTCGCCGAGTCCACGTCTGCCGGACGTCTCATCCTGAGAAACGGCGTGGGCGGTTACCGGCTCGGAGACCAGGCCCGGCCGTGGCTTGCAGAGTGGCAACGCCGAATGGCCTAGCGAGCGCGGAAGTAAACGCAGCGTCGCCGGCCGTCGGACGCGCGCGAGGCCATGACCACTCTTTCTGCGCCGACCTCCGCACGATGTCGGGTGCGTCGCATACCGTGCACCTGCCGGTTGAGCCACCCGAAGGACTACGAGCATGAGCAAGAGCTACTACACGGATGAAGATCGCATCATCGCCGCGGTGGCCGGCCTCGCGATCGCCGCCGTCTTTGTTGGCCTGCTGGCAGTGCTCGAGGCCCTCCAACGGCGCCTCGGGTGGTGGTGAGCCCGCCCTTCGGCCCCGGTCACCAGTCGTCCTCGTCGTGCACCGCGGCGATCTCACGGCTGAGGGTGCTGCGCCTGCCGCGTGCACGGCGTGGACCCGCGTGGGCCATCGGCTGGCCCGCCCGCGCTGCTTGCACGGCTATGCTCATGCCACATGAGCGATGTGAGCGCCGCGAACGACGGCTTCTACGCGGCACTGAATGCCGCTTTCGACGGCGACGCCGCACCGATGCGCCACGTGTGGTCGGCGCGTGACGACATCACCCTGATGGGGCCGTTCGGTGACTGCCTCGTGGGGCATGACGCGGTGCTCGGCCAGTTCCGGGAACTGGTGGACATGGGTATGACCGGGCACGTCCGGCCCGTGGACGTGCGCGTCGTGCAGGGCACCGACGTGGGCTATGTGCTGGGGATGGAGCAGGGGCACAACGTGGTGAACGGCACCCGCACGGACGTGCGCCACCGGTTCACCAGCGCCTTCCGGCTGGAGGACGGCCGCTGGCGCATGACCCATCACCACACCGACCTGACCACGTTCGGCTAGCCGGCCCGTCATCGAGCGACCCACCTTTCGCGATCTCGGCCTGCGGGATGAACTGCTCGCCGTCCTCGCCGAACTCGGCTACGAGGAGCCCACGCCCATCCAGGCGGAGGCCATCCCGCCCCTGATCGCGGGACGCGACCTGCTGGGCAACGCCGCGACCGGCACGGGCAAGACCGCGGCCTTCGCGCTGCCGCTGCTCAATGGCATGGAGGGCGCGGGAAGTGGTCCCGGGCCCCGCGCGCTGGTGCTGGTGCCCACGCGCGAGTTGGCCATGCAGGTGTCGGAGGCCATGCACACGTACGGCCGGGGCCTTCGCGCACGCGTGCTGCCGGTGTACGGGGGCCAGCCCATCTACCGCCAGGTGAAGGCGCTCGAGCGCGGGGTGGACGTGGTGGTGGCCACCCCCGGCCGCGCCCGCGACCACCTGGCTCGCGGCACGCTGGACCTGTCGGCGGTCCGCGTGGTGGTTCTGGACGAGGCCGACGAGATGCTGGACATGGGGTTCGCCGAGGACATCGGCGCCATCCTGGATGCCACCCCCGATGGTCGGCAGACGATGTTGTTCTCGGCCACCATGCCGCCGCGCATCCGG
>Ga0255772_10005753_pt1 | contig 11417 bp, 2 predicted proteins | sample 071ome_34_FD_179970 | JGI IMG/M metagenome (GOLD analysis project Ga0255772, IMG submission 179970) | Coastal salt marsh microbial communities from the Groves Creek Marsh, Skidaway Island, Georgia - 071411BT metaG (version 2) | ecosystem: Environmental > Aquatic > Marine > Intertidal zone > Salt... | reverse complement strand
TCATTCGTAATACTGAGATCGGTATAAGGTACGATTGATGTGTATGTTCCTGTAGGAAGATTGTTATTGATTGCCAGAATACAGAGGTCTCTAGCATGATTGTATGCAGCGATTGTTTCCTCTTCCTCACCACCAACATGCAGAATGTTATTTGCGGGAACAGTTCTAGTTACTCCGTTCAAGTTTCCTGGTGCCCCAGTTATTCCAACTGCTTGAATTAGAATATTGAACAGTGTTGTCATCGAAGAGACGACATTTTGGCAAGAATTAATATAACCACCGCCACCAGTTCTCGTTGCGTGTGACATACTGTCTGTATTGACAGCAGTAGTTACAATGCTAAAGAGAGTAGAAATTGTGGACTTGATCGCTGCACAACCACCAACATCAATCGTAATTGTGTTGTCAAAGGTTTGAGTTAATCCATGAGATCCCTGAACGGTGATGGTCTCGTTGTTAATTGCCTTTTGCGCCATGTCTCTTGCCAGATTCATGATTGCAATCGTCTCTGCTTCTTCACCATCAACGTGAGAGGTTCCTACGTAATAAGAAGCAGCATCATAGGTATAATCATTTCCACCATACCCAACATTCTTAGAAACTGCATCAACTACATCAATAACATCATCAATGCAATTTTGGTTACCTGTTGGAATTGTAAATGAAGGATTTGCAATTAAATATTGCTCAACTGCTTCATTTGCAATGAAGGTTTTGTTAGCTTGGAGTAAATCGTATGCATCGCCATTTCTATCTGCTACAAATCCGATAGGATCGATAGAAATTGAATTATCAATGTACTGAGTTCTTTGTGTATACTGTGCAGTGATAGGATAGTTTTGAATTACATCCTCACACAGTTCAAGAGCAATTTCAAACGCTTTTACTGTTTGATTTTCTTCACCAGATACATGAGCACCAGTTACATAAAGATTTGCTGCATCATATACTTCACTGTTACCGCCATATGCAACGTTATAAGCAACAACTTCAACGATATCAATGATATCATCGATGCAGTTTTGATCCCCACCTGGAACGCCAGGGAATCCAGAAGGTGTTCCTACAACTGGATCTGCAAGCATTCTTCCAACTGCTTCCTCAGCAATGAAAAGCTTGTTTGCTCTTAACAGATTTCTTGCATCGGCATATCTGTCTCCAACTGGAACAACTTGACCAACATAAGAATTGACAGCAGTTACAGTGAAATAATTTCCACCATATCTGAGGTCATTTGCCCAAGCAGCAAGAACAAGTCTTGTGTCTCTAGCACAGATTGATGCATCATAATCTGGTTTTGTTCCATCGGTAAGAACATTATAATTGTCTTCAATGTATCCAATAGTCTCTTCAACAATATAATCAATATTGGCAACAATCAAATCTCTTGCATCTTGGAATCTATCTCCACCAGCATTGTAAATAACTCTCTGGTTGTCAACTAATCCATGATTTGTAAGAGTGATTTGATCCGTGCTTGTATCAACTGCAGAAGCAGAAGAACCATCAAAGGAAATGGATCTGTCACTGATATTATCAACTTTATATCCGATACAACTAATAATTCTTTGAATATCGAGAAGTTGTCTTCCGAAGATTTGAACTTCAGTTGGAACGGCAGCAGTGTAATCTGGTTTACCCAGTCCAAAGTTTTTAATTACAGAGAGTTTTCCAGTATTGCTTGCGGATGGTTTGGGGAACACAAATGTTGTTCCATTGAAACTCTTAGGTTGTCCCGAATTGTCTACTCCAGGAACCCACCAATTGTAGATGCTATTTGTGTTTAAATCCACAGTAGGTCTTGGATTATATCTCTTAAACGAAGATTGAGATACAATTTGAGTTCCAAGAACTTTAAATCCAGCGGGGTGAGCAGCAAACTTTAATGGACTTCTCCAATCATTAATATTAATCGAAGAAGAAATATTATAAGAGAACTCTTGGAATCTGTCGCTATCATATAGTCTTTGTTCGTTTACATCAAGAATTCCAGTTGTTCTTTCCCATCTGTTTGCAGAGACGCTGATTGGAGAAACTTCAAATACTGCGTCTGCTCTAGAGAAATCATGAATTTGACCAAATGCCGAGGATTCTTCACCAAAGACTGGTTCACCAATCTTAAATTCACCCTCTACAATTTCAACACTAACAACTCTTCCACTAGGATCCCAGTTTCTTACATAACCAAATGCAGTGTAAGAAGTGGTGGACGCCCCTTGGTAAATTCTCTCACCAACAGAGAATGTTCCTGGTTTCATGTAAGCAATGATATTATCCCCAAGATCTGTAGTCTTCAGAGTAAATGAGGTGCTTCCAGTTGCACCTAAAATTGGAGCACTGGTAAATTGAATGTAAGTTCCAGCATTTGCATTTGCCAGGCTTGTTGCAAGTCTAATTTGGTTGTCACCTAGACCATTCGCTACGGTTGCTGCAATTGCATAATATGTTGTACCTGTAAGTAGTGGGGTGGGGAACGTTCCAGAAACTTGCTGAAGTGTGACTTCTGTTCCTGTTGGTATCTTTGTATTATAGGCAAAGTTTAAAGTGCTGTTTGATTGCAAACCAACCCAAGTGTGAGTTACTTCTGCTTTTACTGTTGGTGCAGATAGGAATCCTCTACCTGGATTATCAACCTCAATGCTCTGAATAACTTCGTTTTGAATAACGGGTCTCAACTTAAATAAAGATCCACTTCCACCTTCGAGAATAATAGTGGGTACAGAAACAAAATTGGCACCACCATCAATAACATCCAAGTAATCAATGACTTGAGTTCTGATAAGTTGCAAGTTATAAGTTGTATTCAACTCTGGTTTGAGAGTTCTATCATGACTATAGTTGTATGTGATGTTATCACCAGAAATCTTAAGGATCTGCCCAAGGTTGGAAGACTTGAGAAGAAGCGACGCTCCAGTTCCTGTAGATTGAACAATATTTACAACTGGAGCATTTTGATATTGCTCTCCACCATCTTCAATGTCAATTTGCGATACACCTTCGTTCAAGATCACTGCGTTAAACTTGGAATTGATGCCATTTCCGCCAGTAACTCTAATTTCTGGGGCTGAGAGATATCCAGATCCAGAGTTAGTAACAGTAATAGAATCTACCTCTGCATTGATGGTTGTCGTAGTTGTTGCTGGATCATCATAGTAAAGTGTTTCTACAGTCAGTGTGAAATCATCCGTAACATCTACACCACCAACGCTCGCTCCAGAAATAGTGATTACGTCACCTAAAGCATAAGTAGATCCACCATCAGTGACTGTTACACTACTAATGCTGTTTCCAACTACCTCTACGGTAAATTCTACATTAATACCTCCAGTAGGTGCTACGCTCTTCTGAGTAACACCAGTGTAAACTTGGTTGGTTGGATAATTGCCAGTATTTTGAGAAGCAATGGTAACTCCAGTGACCTCTCCATAGTATGGGTTGTCTAAAATGATTGTAGGTGCAGATCTGTAGTTGGATCCAGCATTAGTTACTGTAACTTCCGATAATCTACCAACATCTGGTCCAGAAGAAGGAATGCTCGCTGCAACAACAGCCTGAACACCGCTTACTGCAGTGATCTTTGCATTTGAATCGGAACTGTAAACCATTCCTCTGTTTGCATTCGCAGCAAAGGTGGTAAACATGATATATCCCTTATTTGCTGCACCAGTTCTTTCATTCTGGAGTGGTTGTACTCTCAAAATAGAATTGGATGCATCCCAGGAGATAACTCTTGCTCTTGCAGTTTGTGTTCCTTGAGTTTCTTGAGAAATTACAATTTCATCTGGGATAAACGATCCAAATACGTTTGAAACTGTAAGATCTACAAAATCAGGGAGAGATACTACTGCTGTTGGAAGAGATGCTGGATTATATCCAGATCCTTTATTTGTGACATTTGCAGTGGCAAGGAATCCAGCGATTGTTGCTACCGCTGTGGCACCAGCACCAGATCTGGTAGATCCAGAGAGTTTTGGAATAGAAGAATAGTTTCTTCCAGGATCACCAATGGTAATATTTGAAATACCACCAGTGGCATAGATTGAATTTGTACTATATTTGATAGATTGTGAATTTGTAGCAGAATATCCAGTTTCTGGCTCTAATGCACAAACATATTTAAATGTAGTATCAGTTTTTGCTGTTACTATGTTTGAACCTTGGAGTGGTTCGTTAATTACATTGAAATAGCTTCCAGGTACTGCTCCTTCAATGTCAAAGTAGTAGAAAATGCCAGGAAGTTCATCAACTAAAACTGTAATCGAATTTTGTTCGTTGGTTACAGTATCTCTTTCTGTTGCTGTGATGTTCTTGTATGTCAATACCTCTGTATTTTGAGGATCTAATGTGAATGCAAGGGTTTTACCATCATTGCTAGAATCTTGAGTATCAAACTTATAACTATGACCTTTAATTAGTCCAAGTTTGGGATTTTGTACGTATACTTCAGCCGAACTTACATCTGCTGCTGCAGTAGATCCAAAATTCCTCTTAACGACAAATCTTCTAAGAGTATCAGATCTGACGACGGTATAATCTGCCTTATTGTATGCAGATGGGGTAATTCCAGAAATATTGACAACATCTCCAACGGAAAGTTGATGTGCTTTATCTGTTCTTACTACAAGTTCGGTAGAAACCTCTGTTAATGTAATAGTAAATCCAGATCCAGCAGAAGGAGTTAGATTGTATCCAAGGTTGATGTTATCAGCGGAGATTGTATCTCCAACATTGTATGCAAATCCAGAATTGGTGATGGTCACTGTAGTTACTGCCCCACCAGAGACCACTACAGTCGCCTCAGCGCCATATCCAGATCCATTAGTGGTGAGTGGGACCTCTTCATATGTACCATCGAGATAATTGCTTCCACCAGTAATGGAAGACCATCCATCTTGATACAGATTACCATCTGTGCGGTTGCGAACAAACACCCAATCAATATTGTCGTCAGATGTAGTTCCAGATTCATGAACTGGAGCAGTAGCACCAGATGTTCCTGCAGCACTTGCCTTATAAACGTTTCTTCCGTAGAAAACTAAGTCGTTCTTATCATAAGAAGTTGCAGTTGTCCACTCCGAAAGCAGATCTGCCGACTGCAAATCAAAATACTTGAATTGATATTTGCTATTGACTACTTTAGTGTAGATAGTCCTTTCATAAGTGTTATCTGCGATAGTTACATTTACTCTATCATTTGGCAGAAGGTAATGATTTTCAGTTGTGGTTACAGTTGCTGTTGTAACGTCATCATCATCGACAGAAATAGCAATACCGCTAACTTCGATACCTTCTACTTGAGAAACAAGTGCAGATAATCCAGACCCACCAGAACCAGTCTCGTCAAAAGTAAGACGATCGTTAACTTTGTAGTTTTGACCAGGACCCTCAACTAAGAATTGATCAATTCCACTAGAGGAATATCTGTTTGTAGAAGAAACTGTAAGAGAATCTGCTCTACCACCACGAACCGATGGATAGTAGTCAAAATAACCAATTCCGTCCTCTGCAAATTGGATAAATTCCCCAGTTTCAAGAATAATCCTTGTAGTAGTATCTTCTAAAACCAGGAAGAAGTCAATTGGATCGTCAAGTTCCTTTCTCTTGGCAATTACGTTATCCGTATTGATATATGGTGCCTTATATCTGATTGCATCTTCGGTAAAGTTCTTTTGAAGTCCATTACCATTCCAGTTTACTGCATCTGCCTCAGAGTAAAACTCAGGTCCAACAAAATAAGGGAATTTTGGATTTCCAGTTGTACCATCAACAGTACAGAAGTATGCATATACACCATTTGGAAATTCTGGAGTTACACAATATCTTCCATTGTACTTATCAAGACTTCCAGTACCCTCAGTATACTCATAATCCTCAACATAAGTTCCCATTGGGTCAGAAAGACCGCTCAATAAAGAATCTCTGGAAGATTTGATGGAATAACTACTTGATAACTGCTCATACTCATTAAATGGGGATTTGTTTTGTGGATCCTTGTATCCATATGGTCCATAGATAGGATTTCCATCATATGCCCATCCGATAATAGGAGAGTGTCTAGTTGGTGTAAGTTCAGATAGATTGCTGCTAATATTATCTTCTAAAACAAATCTCAATTTCTTGGGATTGTACATGTGACCATATTCACCACCAAAAATCAAGAAGTTCGATCCCTTAACCGACATCCCGTTGGCATAGTCTACTGTCTTTCTATTAGAAAACACCGTAGATGAAACTCCAAGTTCATTGAACGTGGCAGCATCATTGTAATTTAATTCCGTGAGCCTTGTTTGGAATCTGGCACCAGATCCAGGGTAGATAATGTCAATCGTTGTATTACCTGGGGTGTATCCGATACCCTTATTAGTAACTACAATGTTGGTAACAATGTTCTTGGTAAGATCTACCTGAGCAAATGCAGTAGCACCAAGTCCATCTCCAGTAATAACAACATCTGGAGCTCCATAGTATCTTTCTCCACCAAATGTCACGATGATACTTTCAATTCTACCATTCAAAATGGAAGGATATGCAACAGCACCACTTCCAGCTACAAGAGTGATGTTTGGTTCGTAACTATATTGAGATCCAGTATTTGAAATTCCGATTGAATCGATGGGACCTCTACAAATTGGTTCTGCAGTTGCTCCAGAACCACCACCTCCAGTAATAGTTACTGTAGGGAGACTTGTATATCCACTTCCAGCATTGGTTACTGTAATACCAGTAACTGCACCATTAGTAATCTGTGCGGTCGCAGATGCCTGGGAAGATGCTGGAGCGCCACCACCAGTCAGTGAGACAATTGGTTGAGTAGTGTATCCAGATCCACCATTTGTTACGTTGATGCTGATAATTCTACCATCTACACTAACTGTAGCTTCTGCACTAGTTCCTTCATATTCCCACTCTACGGTTCCTAGGATGACAGATCCACTAGTATGTGTAGGATATGCAACATCAGAAGTAATTCCAGTATTTACTGCTTGATATCTGTTACCATTATATCTAACTCTAGTAAAAATTGCATAACTTCTTCCCAGGATATACTCTGGTTCAAACTCAACCAGAGGTGGATTGGTAATATCATACCCGTCACCGCCAGTAATCCTTTCAATAGATTTTAATCCACCATACTTCTTAGTATCTTCAGACTTGTATGAGAAGAATGGAACCCCGTTGACACCAATGCCAACCTGACCTACTGGTGTAGGAGTTTTTGTACTCTTTGTCAGTGGTTTGAGTGGAATCCTCTTTAGATACCTCTGGTTACCTGGATCTAAATCTGTAGAAGCAAAGGGTCCAATTCTGTACGATGGAATACCAGTCGATGCAACGATTGCGTTATCGTCAGACTTGTAAACATTTTGGATATCAGCAGTATTGAGAGATACTGAATTGTTGATAGAGGTATCGGTACTGGTTCCAAATGCAAGATCTCTGGAGATGAAGAAAACCTTGTTTGTTATTCCACTTACGGGTGAAGCAGACAATAAAATCTCAAAGGTCTTACTATCTACAATACCAACAACTGAGAATGTATCATTGTAGATATCTTCATCAGCATTTAAAATTCTTACAGTATTATCTCTCTTAAATCTGTGATCTTCTTTGGTTGTGATTGTTACGAGGACGCTACCGTTAGCATTTGGACTAGAAAGAGATGCAGAAACTCCAGTTACAATACTTCTTACATTATATACGAAAGAATCCCAGATAGGATCAATACTATCAAATCCAGGTGCAGTTGGAGTAGTTACACTACTGCTGGGTAAGTAATATCTACCACCAGAGTTAATATTAACGCCTCTGGTGCCACCATAGACTTTGAGTACGATCTCAGATCCGTCTTTATTAGATTGACCATAAACTCTTGCGGCAGAAATAACTTCTTGACCTGCAATATGAGTTACATTCAGAGTATTCTCTCTTGCTCTAGTACAACCTAAAAATTGGTTTACGGTTTTTTCTTCGTAGTTGATAATTTCATCTTCAATACGAAATCTACCATTTACTTCTGGCCAACCAATAGTAGAATCAACGGTGACGATATTTGCACTTAAACTGTCACTGAGATCTTCTGCAAGGACAGTTTTATATGGTGTTACAAATGTACCAATGGAATTATCAGTATCTACATCAATTTCATAAATTCTACCATTCTCAGTAAATGCCTCAACGACACCTTTTACATAAATTCGGGCAAATTGAATATTAGTATCAGTTGGGTCTGCTTCTTGATATAAAACCTGTCCAACTAACTCAGATGGGTTGCCAGAAATGGCAACTGCACGAATTACCTCTCTAGAAGTATAATATGCATCAGATGGTTTGAAAATTCTATCTCTTGGATAGGTTACTGTGGATTCTACTCCAAAGAGAGTTCTCAGTACAAATTGGAAAGAACGAGTAGATCCCTTGGATGCATAGAAATCTTTAATTCTCTTGATGATGGTGCTTTCAGTAACACCCTCAGTAAAATTCTTGGGATATGTTGCAAGATATTGCTCTTTGAACTTCCCAAGCATGTACAGTGGGAAGATGTTATTTAAATTGACTACAGTGGTGCCTAGAGCGTGCTCTGATGCCGTTGTTTCGGAGAAAATGAACTCAGATGCATCACCTACTGCTTTTACTGCATCAAACCCTCTAGAGCAGTTATTGAATAGTGTGCTATCTTTGCCGTTGTAGTAAATAATCTCATCATCGATTAAAAGCAAACCTTCCTTGGGAAAGTCCCTGGTGCTTTCAACGTCAATGGTGGTAGAAGTTGCAGTTAAGGTGGAGATCAGTTTTGTTTCAGTTACAAGATCCCCATAGTTGTCAATATTATAATACTCAGTCCAATTCTGGATAATATCAATAGGATAACCCTTCAGTTCCTGAGACTTATAGTAAGCCTTTACAAACTCAATGAAAGTAGGATAATCTTCCCTAATAAAGCTGGGCAACTGACCAGATATACTAGTAGAAATCTGTGATTTAGATTCTGGACTTACCTCAGAAGGAACTGGTGGTACAGTTACCTCCGTGGTCGGTGTAGTCCACTGACCAACTTTCCAGGAAGAATTTGCCATGCGCTTTTTTAACTATAGCTAGATTCTGGGACAACTCCAGTTCCAGAGACATTGGAACCGCTACTGATAGTATCTACTATGACACTAACAACTGTATTATCTATGCCCAATGTCAAATAGGTTTCTCTGAGAGAAACAAGGTCGTTTGATTGGGGGATTGCAGAAATTTGAAGTTGATTTTCTACATTAGATGTAGAAGAAATGATCAAATCATTAATTACAATTTCTCCAAGGGAATAATCAACATTTCCCCACTCACCGTCAATGTATTGGAATTCTCCAGTGCTCTTTACATAGTAAAGTCTGAGATTGCCCAAACCATCATCGTTCAAATAGTATGTATTTGTGGTATCACCAGCGATTTTAAATCCTGAACTGGAAACAGATGGAGAATCTGTCTGGGACTTAATTCTATTACCGTAGCAAATCTTATAGTTGACCCTAGCACCAAGTTCAATGAGAATATTCTTTCTCATTTTGATACGGGTAATGTTCGAGGTGATTGAAGACTCACTGTCATCGATAATTTTCGATAATTTTGAGAATTTGAATTTTCCGCCAAATTTATTGAATTCGGATCCAGAATTCAGGGCATTGAGAGATGCAAGTATGATATTTTTGATATCTACTTGATCTCTTCTTGTGTTATTTGGGTTAAAATACACAAAACTGGTCAAATCGATGTATACAACCGATGGATCGATAATTTTAGGTTGAACTGCAGCAACAGAATACTCTCTAAGTTTCAATAAAAGAGAATTTTTTTCAGAAATTGACAATTTGTCGGCATTTTTTGGTTTAATTGCTAAGAAAACCTTTCCGTATTCTGGGGGATCTGCTTCTTCACCGCCATAACACGCAATCGACTGTACGTTTGGGTAAATTTGTGGAATAATCGCTTCATAATCACGAGTGGAAACGGCTCTGCCGAAAGCACTGTAAAATTTGGGCGCTCCAAATTTGATTGATTCCGTAGTTTCACGAGTTGCACCTCCATCAGGACGAGCTACGAGTGTAATAGTTATGCCAGATGTCACGGCATTATTAGCACTGTCTCTGATAGTAGCAATATTGTCAAAAGAAGATAGACCATTTGGTCCAGAACCACTACTTGTGGTGTATTGGCAAGAAATTACATCTCCGTTAGTCAGTGCTTTTCCTACAACACCGTCTCCAAAGAGAATTTCTGACCTTCCATACTCAGATTCTTCTAAAAAGAAGACTTTGGATTCAGAAGTGATCTTTGTAATGTCTGTTGCTTGCAGATATCTCTCAGTTACGGTTCCTGAAGTAACTTCAACCTTCAGAGTGGTTGTATCTGCATTATCATTTGTAAGGATAAAACGCTGTCTCTGGTTAATATCTCTTACAAAGGTATCTTCGAGGAATATTCCCTCGTATAATCTCAAACTATTGAAAGATGCAATTCCAGTCAAACTGTCTACACTTGAGACTTGATCGGAAGGAACTGAGAAAACATAGTTAGTATTATCTAAACCATTGAAGTTTAGAACCAATCCTTGCAGGATTGTAATGGTCTTTGGATATGGGAATGTCGTTTGTACAGAAATATTTACGTCTACATACGAAGAACGGGCGGAGCGTGGAGTATAACCCAACATTCTCGCCAGTTTTACGACATTTTCTCTTAGAATCGCTGTTTCTAAGAAACCTTCATTGACTGTTAGGTTTGCATTTACCGCAGAATAGTAAGTATTATACGCTAAAATATCAATCAGGACTGTCAAAGACGATCCTTCAAAGTCATAATCAGAAAATTGGTCCTGAGATCTCAGGTAATTTCTGATTTGAGCTTTAATTTCGTTAAATTCTAGCGTGTTTACCTGATTAAAAGCCATTACGGTTTGAATGCAAGTTCTAAGTTATCTAATTTTGAAGGAATTCCTTCTATAACATAATAGATCTGAACGCGGAGATCGTTGTTAGACTCATCAAATTGCGTAACAACTTCATAACAAGTCACTCTAGGTTCATTTTTATTAATGGCTTGTTCTATATTAAAACTGACTTCTTCTTCTAAGTCTACTGTTGCGTTCTCGAAAAGTAAACCGACGACGTTTCCACCGAAGGCTGGATCAAAAGGTTTCTCAAAAAAGTTGTATCTGACGATGTTTTTGACCGATTCTTTGATGGCTGCCTCATTTGTCAGTGACAGAACATCGTCAGTCACGGCATTTTTATCAAAAGTAAGACTGAAGTCGCGGAACGACTTAGATACAAATGCCATTTTGATAGGTTAACCTTGATGTATTTATCAAGGTTTCCTAAACTATTCAGTCCATCGCTCAACAAAGTCGTCAAAACCGTTTTGACCACCGCAAG
>Ga0255772_10005750_pt1 | contig 11420 bp, 7 predicted proteins | sample 071ome_34_FD_179970 | JGI IMG/M metagenome (GOLD analysis project Ga0255772, IMG submission 179970) | Coastal salt marsh microbial communities from the Groves Creek Marsh, Skidaway Island, Georgia - 071411BT metaG (version 2) | ecosystem: Environmental > Aquatic > Marine > Intertidal zone > Salt... | reverse complement strand
GTATACGCCGCCATCAGCGAACGTCAACGTCCCTCGTCCGTGACGTTTGCCATCATTGAACTCACCCTCGTATACGCCGCCATCGGCGAACGTCAACGTCCCTCGTCCGTGACGTTTGCCATCCTTGCACTCACCCTGGTATACGTCGCCATCGGCGTACGTCAACGTCCCTCGCCCGTGACATTTGCCATCATTGAACTCACCCTCGTATACGCCGCCATCGGCGTACGTCAACGTCCCTCGCCCGTGACGTTTACCATCCTTGTACTCACCCTCGTATACATCGCCATCGGCGTACTTCTCCGTCCCTCGCCCGTGACATTTGCCATCCTTCCACTCACCCTCGTATACGTCGCCCTTGGTGAACGTGTACGTCCCTCTTCTGTTAAAGTCGCCATCCTTGAACTCACCCTCGTATACGTCGCCATCGGCGTACTTCTCTGTCCCTCGCCCTTGACGTTTGCCATCCTTCCACTCACCCTCGTATACACGACCGTCGGCGAACGTCAACGTCCCTCGCCCGTGACATTTGCCATCCTTCCACTCACCCTCGTATACATTGCCCTTGGCGTTCGTGTACGTCCCTCGCCCGTGAAATTTGCCATCCTTGAACTCACCCTCGTATACAATGCCGCTGGCGAACGTCAACGTCCCCCGTCCGTGTCTGAGACCATCCTTGAACTCACCCTCGTATACATTGCCGTCGGTCGCCGTGTACGTCCCTCTCCCGTGAAAGTTGCCATCCTTCCACTCACCCTCGTATACGTCGCCATCGGCGAACGTGTACATCCCTCGTCCGTGTTTTTGACCATCCTTGTACTCACCCTCGTATACATTGCCATCGGCGTACTTCTCCGTCCCTCGACCGTGTCGTTTGCCATCCTTCCACTCACCCTCGTACACGCCGCTGTCGGCAGAAGAACCCATGGCGTCACGAAGTGAGGGTCTCTAAACCTGGCCCCGGACCCGTAGGCCACCCGGGCGCGCGCGATTTCGGCCTCTGAACCCTACGGATTCAGGCGCCCTCTTCGTCGGGTCGGGCTCGTCCCCGGGTGGGCCCTCGCCCCGCGGCGTCGTGTACGGCACGTTTCGTGAAATATCTATCAGCACGCGCTTCGAGGGCACCGTTTCGTGACCCTCTCTTTATTTTATGGTTCATAAATCGTCGTTTCGTATTTTGTGTCACGTTAAGCGGTTACGTTGTATCCATACCATATAAAGATACGACGAAGACTTATTTGCGTACATTTTCGGAGCATCGCGTCAGAGCATCGACCCACTGATCGACCGGGACGGGAGGAATTAGTGCTTCAGTACGGTACAACCATATCATATAAAGATACTGCGAAAACCCGTCAACGCGCGCTTCCAATAGAAACCATTCACGATCGCGGCGGCGGGTTTTCCTTGGTTCTCGCGCGTGTCCGGGTGACTCGGATCGATGATGATTGAGGTCGATGACGATTCGGATCGGGCCGTCACACCGCGACGGACGGGTCGGCGATTCGCTCCGCGCACGCGAAGAATCGCGAGGGAAACGGTCGCTCGGTCGCTCGGTCGCGCGAAGTTTTCTGGGATTTTCAATTTTCGATTCGAGGTTTCTTTTCTTCTCTTCGTTTGATTTGATTCGATGATGACGACGATGACGACGATGCGCGCGACGACGACGGTAAGCGCGACGACGACGCGGATTACGATCGGAAATCGAGGGCGATCGTCGGCGGTGGTGCGCGGAACGACGCCGCGGGTGAACCGAAAGGTTGAAGGGCCGCCGAGCCGACGCGGGGAGACGATCGTGCGAAGAAACACTCCGGCGGGCGTCGGGAGAAAGACGGATGACCCGATGGGGGTGTTTCGGCTCGAGTACGACGTGTCTCAGGATGAGGTGCACCGACCGAGCACGTGGAAGCCGACGATTGTGATCGCGGTGAGCGGGGCGGCGGGTCAAATCTCGAACCACTTGTTGTTTAAGATTGCGTCTGGCGCCGTCTTTGGACCAGACCAACCCGTTATTTTGCGATTGCTCGGGAGCGAGCGATCGAGAAACGCGCTCGAGGGCGTGGCTATGGAGTTGGAGGATTGTTTGTTCCCGCTTCTTCGCGAGGTTGACATTGGAATCGATTCCAGAAAGGTTTTTGAAAACGCCGACTGGGCGTTGCTCATCGGCGCCAAGCCGCGCGGTCCGGGTATGGAACGCGGCGACTTGCTCGAGATGAATGGTCAAATTTTCGTCGAGCAAGGCAAGGCTTTGAATGATGTGGCCAAGCCCACGTGCAAGGTGATCGTTGTCGGTAACCCGTGCAACACGAACGCGCTCATCGCGCTCACGCACGCGCCAAACCTCGACCCGCGCAACTTTCACGCGCTCACCAAGCTCGATGAAAACCGCGCCAAGTGCCAACTCGCTCTCAAGGCGGGCGTTTTCTACGAAACGGTCAGCAACGTGTGCATCTGGGGTAACCACTCCACGACGCAAGTTCCGGACTTTGTGAACGCGAAGATTGGCGGCGCCAAGGCGACAGACGTCATCGACGACATCGACTGGCTCGAAAACGACTTCACTCCAGCCATCCAAACCCGCGGTGGTTTGTTGATCAAGAAGTGGGGGCGCTCTTCTGCCGCCTCTACGGCCGTCTCCATCGCCGACGCCATTAGAAACTTGGTCAACCCGACGCCGGAGGGTGACTGGTTCTCCACCGCCGTCCTCACCGACGGTAACCCGTACGGCATCGCAGAGGGCATCGTGTACTCGATGCCGTGCCGATCCAAGGGTGATGGTTCTTACGAGATTGTTACGGGCCTTGAAATCAACGACTGGCTCCGCGATCGCATGCAAAAGAGCCAAGAGGAGCTCGTCAACGAACGCAACTGCGTCGGTCACCTCATCGGCGAGTACGGCGCCGCGTGCCAAATTCTCGAGGACACCTTGCTCCCGGGTGAAATGTAAGCGCGCAAAGGTGAACGAGACTCCTTCGTCACCCTGAAAATACACTGAATTGCCACTCTAGAACCAATTAACTATTCCTGCAATGACGACTAATAACGTTTTTAAATTATTGCCCCACGCGTTCGACTTGAAAGTGTTTTTTTCGATTCTTATAACAAAGGTGAGAGTTAATTTACGAGCGTTTCGATAAGGGCCAAAACAAAATTAGGAAAGAATGGTAGTCTCAAAATCACGCGAGCGGCTTGCGGCAGACGAAGACGCCCCAAGCAAAGACGTTCTTGTCGCGTTGGGTATCGGCGCGCTCGGTGAGAGAATCGAGCCAGTTTTGCAAGTACTGCTCGGTGAGTCCCTTGGACAGCATCTCTTCGCGGTGCGTGTGAATTTGCTTGATCATATCGCGAAAGTACGTTTCTAAATGGTTGCTTCCGTCCCACCAAGTCACGTATTCGAGACCAGCTTCCTTCATGCACTGCAGGTAGCTAGACGGGCGACCCATGACGGTCGTGGCGTTTCTGTCGGTGAAACCCTTGAGCGTCTTTTCGTCGGCGCCATCGGCACCCATGATGTCAGAGAAGACGAAGGCAGCGCCCGGCTTGAGCACTCTGTACACTTCTCTGAAGAGCTCAGCCTTGTCGCCGGCGTGGCACAGCACCTCGCACGACCACGCGCTGTCAAACTTTTCAGTCCACTCCGCGGGGAAAGGCTTGTTTATGTCGCCCACGACAGCGTCGACAAGATCCCCGAGTCCGAGATCCTTCGCCTTGGCCAAATTCTGCGCGTTCTGCCCTGGACCAATGTTGTACCCAGTCACGTGGCACCCATACTTTTTCGCCAGCGCGTGCGACCCGCCGCCGTGACCGCTTCCGATATCCAACAACTTATCCCCAGCCTTGATCGGTCGAGCCATGTCGAGCTGCGTCATCATCCAGTTGGTCGTCGCCGCGCTCGATTCGCGGACGCCATCCTTTTCGTCGCGGTAAATCCCAAAGTGAATGTCATCGCCGCCGCCACCCATGACGATCGTGTAAAACAATCTCTGCGCGTCATCGTCGTACTGCTCCAGCACCTTCTTACCTACCTCCTCCTTATCGAACTGTTTACCGACGAAATCAGCCTGCGATGGGTATCGACAACGTGTGATGCACGCGTCGGTCGCTTCGTCAGTCGCGCGTTCGATCGACGTCGTCGTCGTACAGCGTTGGGTCGACCGACAAGATGATTCGGTCGACACGAAGGAGTCGTGACAGATGATGTCGACGGATGGACGGATGAAACAGTCCTTCTCTCTCGCGCGCGGCGTTTCGATTCATCCCATCCGCTTCGTGCGCGCTCGTTCGCGTCGCGATGCGCGTGCGTACCATTTTTGTCGTCCGTTGCGTGCGACGCGCGCGTCGGAGTGAAGTGCGTGTGGACGTCAAAAGTTGTTTGAAAAGACGCCAACCTCACTCGTCGTCGTGAAGGTGACGACGACGCCGACTCGAGCGCGCGGTCGAGGACGCGAGGTTTTTAAACGAGCGCGCGCGCGTCATGGCGACGGTGCGCGCGAGGATCGAGGCGTTGCAACGCGGTGAGTTGTTGGAACCGGAAATGTCTCTCAACGCGAGACGCGCGTCGTTCGCGAGCGACGGCGGCGATGAAGCGAAGGACGAACAGGCGAGCGTGTCGAAGCCGGCGAACAATGATACGTCTTCGTTTCGTCTTCGCGGTGCGGCGGAGACGGAGACGTTGGGGCGACGTCGGGACGTTTTAGACGACGCGAAGGGTGAATTGGATTACGACGCGAGTCGAGCGACGGCGACGCGCGCAACGACGATGTCGGCGTTCGAACGCGCGAGCGAGTCGTTGGCGATCGCGCGAGCGATTGAGCGGACTCTGCGGTGGGAACGGAGAACGGTGGCGACGAGAAAAGCGCTGGGGCGAGAGAAGGCTGAGGTGTCGGCGAGTCGTCGGTTGGAACGCGCTGAACGCGCATACGAAGCGTTACGAGAAGAGTTTCCGACGCCTGAGAACGCCAAGGGGCGCACCCGAGGCGAAATAGTTCACGACGTTTCACCAGAGGACGCGCGCTCGATCGGGAGATCCGACGCGGAGGCGCGACGGGAGGGTTCGTCCACGTCGTTTTCATTCGGTGGCGCGGGCGACGGGGCCGATTCGTTCGGCGGCGGAGGATCCGCGGCGTCTGCGTCGGTCGCTGAGGCGTTCAGAGGGATTGACGGCGCGCGGCGCGATATTGCGGATATCATGCGCTCGCTCGAATATTTCCGCGTGAACGCCTGCGAGCCAGCTCCGCCGAGACGCGACGACGATCGAAGACGTTACCAACCATCGTCTGAACGGGCAATCGTGCTCGATAGAATAGCCATGATTGACGGCGTGCTCGCCGCCTTATCCGACGACTAATAGCGATAGCTCATCACTAGGGTGTAATGATCGTCACGCCGTACCGTACTTGTACACTCGATCAATAGAATTGACAAATCAAATCCCTAAAAACAATTCAACGAAACACGACGACTACAACCGAAACCCGATGGGTTCGCGATACGCCCCGTTCCCGAAACAATCCACGCACGCGCACCGCCCGCTCCCTCGACAATCCTCACACCACTCAGGCCACTTCCCTTTCGGCATGATCTCCCCACCCGACGGAACGTTCGTCCGTCCTCTGCCTTCGCACCGAGCGCACGCGACGACGCCGTAGCCCTCGCAGCGTTCGCACGCGCGCTTCTCCCCGCACACCGGTCGTCGTTCGAACGCTCGAGGGACGACGACGAACGACGAAGACGAAGACGAAGACGAGACGAGACGTCCATCATCGCCATCGTCGCTCCCATCACCCTCGCCGTTTCCAGACGCCCGTCGACGCGAAACACGAAACGAACCTCTGTTCCCTCTCCTCGCGCCCGCTCGCACCGACGCCGACGCCGACGCCGTCGACGTCGACGCCGACGTCGCCGTCCGTCCGCACCGTCCGCCGTCGCGCGCGTCGCGCGTCGGCGGTTTCGTCGTCCACGCGCGCATCCCGACCCGGACCCGCGGGCGGACGTGTGACGTCCAGAGGGTGCGCGACGCGCGACGACGCGTGAAACCGTTGTAAAATTCACGAAGAAAAAATCCATTTTACGAAACGCGTCACTCATCGACGACCGCTCTCGCGCGGGTTCGACCCGTGAGCGAAGCGCGCGACCGACGTGGGGAGAGATGCGCGGACGACGCGAGGTATCGCGGTTGGCGTCGCGCGCGTGCGCGTCGGTGCCGAGGATGATGATGATGAGTGCGGTTGGTGTGCCACGTGTGCGCATCGGTGAGATCTTCAGTCGTGGTGTTTCAAAGATACCGATGACGACGACGGTACCGACGACGACGGTACCGACGACGGCAACGATGAGGATGCAAAGTGCGATGCGAATGGCGTCGTCTTCGTCGATGCACGCGCCGGATCAGGCGGCGTTGGATGAGGCGACGCAGAGACAACAGTGGAGCGAACTGGCGAGAGCGGGCGTGGACGTGAATCCGTGCAACTCTCCGAAACACCCGGCGGCGATCGCTGGAGTCGCACCCGTCGACGCGAACAAGGTGAGACGGAGCTTACAGGAGGCGTACGATCCTTATTGCATCGATTTCGTGTGCGGACGCGCGCACGAGACGAACGCGGGGATCGGGTTGTGCACGTATCGGTGCGAAGAGGAGGAAAACGTGTTGGAGAGTCACTGTTCGTTTCCGGCGACGTACGAAGAGTTTCCGGGAATCATCGGACCGGCGATGTACGGTGTCGCGGCGAGCACGCACGGGAACTGGGCGGCGAGCATAGCGCTCATGGATCGGGCGATTTTGCCCAGGCCGCCGCTCGTGGCTGTAAAATCCATGTCGGTTCGCGTTCGCGACTTAATCGGACCGGGCGAACCCATCGTCATTCGATCGAAAATTCTCAGCATTCACGACGAACAAGAGCCTTTCAAAGTGAGCGTTGCGGTGACCATCAAATCGAAGGATCGAGGCGTCGTGCTCGCGAACGCTCAGTGCGACTACGAGAAGATCGGCGCCGTTCGTTCCATGCGTTAAACGCCGACGCCGCTGTTTGTTTCTTTGTTTGTTTGTTTGTACCATCGACGCGCTCGATCGCTCGATCGCACGCACGCTTGTAACATTTTACGCAGTTTTATAGACGCATTCCACGGCATCGACGAACCCGCTCGTCCCGTATCGCTCGTCCCGTATCGCTCGTCGGCGTCGCCCAACCTTTCCGAAAGAGTGTTTATTGATTCATTGTGCAATTATGACGGTTCACAAACCTTAAAATACAGAGAGGGTCGGGTTTCCCCAAAACAATATGCTACATGTACGACTGTTTACCCATATGATCGTGATCGCGCGAGAAAAGCACCCCAGTCGATCGAGCGACCCTAGTGTCTACTGGTGGAGTCGCGCGTCCGCCACCGCGCGACATAACGACGACGCGTGACGTTGCGACGGAGTGCTCGAGAGGGACACTTTCGCCGTCTCCCCAACCCTCAAACGTCGACGTTGGACGAGAGCGTGCGTCAACATGGCGGCCAGTGCGCGAGGTGCGCGCGCAACCTTGGCGGCGGGTAAAGGATTTTCGCGAGAGACGAGCGTCCGTAACGCGCGTCGAGCCGTCGTACCGGCGCGCAGAGCGGTCGGTGGGACGCGTGAGATGGCGGCGGTTGGTTCGGATGGACGCGCGGTGACTCGCGGGGTGCGGGTGCGCGCGAATGGACGCGATGGGTTGGAGGTCCGAGGAACCTCATCCGTCGAGGCGTCCGCGGACGAGACGACTGGGGTCAAGACGCGGGAGTCCGTCGTCGCTCGCGCGAGCGGTGACGCTGGCGATGCGGTCGCCTCTCCGCAGGGTCCGTCGCTGGATTCGATTCTCAGAGCGAAGAGCGGGTTTACGAAGATTCTTTGCGCGAATAGAGGCGAGATCGCGGTTCGCGTCTTCAGAGCCGGCACCGAGCTCGGTATGAAGACGGTCGCCATCTTCGCGGAAGCGGATCGTCAGTCGACGCACAGATACAAGGCTGACGAATCTTATGAGGTCGGTCGTGGAAAGGCGCCGGTTGCCGCGTACTTGGACTATGAGTCCATCATTCGCGTCGCCAAGGAGAACGGGGCGCAAGCCATCCACCCTGGTTACGGTTTGTTGAGCGAAAATTCTGATTTCGCGCGACGATGCGAGGAGGAAGGGATCGTCTTGATTGGTCCGCGCTCGCAAACTCTCATCGAAATGGGTGATAAGGTTATTGCCAAGGCGAAGGCGAAGGAATGCGGCCTTCCGTTGGTGCCAGGTACGGAGGAAGCCACCGACAGCGTCGAAGACGCGTTGGCGTTCGCCAAGGAGTTCGGTATGCCGATCATGCTCAAGGCTGCCATGGGTGGTGGTGGACGCGGCATGCGCGTCGTCAGAGAGTTCAACGACCTCGAAGATGCTTTCAAGCGCGCGTCGAGCGAAGCGACGACGGCTTTTGGTGACGGTCGTATGTTCTTGGAGCGCTACGTTGAGGCGCCGCGTCACATTGAGGTACAAATCCTCGGCGACAACTATGGTAACATCGTTCACTTGGGCGAGCGTGATTGCTCCGTGCAACGTCGCCACCAAAAGGTTGTCGAACTCGCTCCGGCGCCAAACCTCGACCCGGTGCTTCGTCAACGCTTGTTTGACGACGCAGTCAAGCTCGCAAAGCACGTCAATTACCGCAACGCAGGCACCGTCGAATTCATGGTTGACTCCCAAGGTCGCCACTACTTCCTCGAGGTGAATCCGCGCATCCAAGTCGAGCACACGGTGACGGAAGAAGTGACTGGCATTGATCTGGTGCAATCTCAAATCTTGATTGCTGGCGGTCAAAAGCTTTCTGACATCGGCATCGAGTCTCAAGATGACGTTCAGCTCAGAGGTTTCGCCATGCAATGCAGAATTACGACGGAAGATCCATCCATGAACTTTGCACCGGACTTTGGTAAGGTTGAAGTGTACCGACCGCCGGGTGGTATGGGCGTCCGTCTTGACGGCGAGGTTGTCGTCGGTTCCCGCGTGTCGCCGAACTACGATTCGTTGTTGGTGAAGCTCACGTGCTCCGAGAAGAACTTTGAATCCACCGTGCAAAAGATGTACCGTTCCTTGAACGAGTTCCGTATCCGCGGTGTCAAGACGAACATTCCGTTCTTGTTGAACGTGTTGAATAGCCCGACCTTTTTGAGCGCCAACTTCGCGACAGATTTCATTGACAGCACGCCGAGCTTGTTCAAGCTCGACTCGTACATTGATGACACTCAAAAGCTTCTCAACTACTTGGGTGACGTCGCTGTGAACGGTTCTTCTCATCCGGGTGCGGTTGGTCCGGCGCCGACGTGCGACGAGCCTCCGGTTCCGGAGCCGAAGAAGTCAATGGAACAGCTTCAAGGCACCGGATTCAAGGCCATCTTGGATAAGGAGGGCCCGGCTGCGTTTGCCAAGGCTGTGCGCGATCACAAGGGTTTGCTCATCATGGACACCACCTGGCGTGATGCACACCAGTCACTCCTCGCGACGCGCGTTCGTACGCACGATATGCGCCGCTCTGCGGCGCTCACTAGAAGCGCCCTCGACGGGGCGTATTCTCTCGAAATGTGGGGTGGCGCTACTTTTGATGTCGCCCTTCGCTTCTTGCAAGAAGATCCGTGGCGTCGCCTTGAGCTTCTTCGCGAGCAAGTGCCGAACATTCCGTTTCAAATGCTCCTTCGTGGTGCGAATGCGGTCGGTTACACGTCTTACGCGGACAATGTCGTGCAAGACTTTGTTCACCAAGCGCGCAAATCTGGCGTCGATGTCTTCCGCATCTTTGACTCGCTCAACTACACTGACAACTTGCTTTTTGGTATTGACGCCGTCCGCGCCGCAAATGGTGTCGTCGAAGCCACTATTTGCTACAGCGGTGACGTCAGTGATCCGAAGAAGACCAAGTACACTTTGGATTACTACGTCGACTTGACCACAAAGCTCGTCGAGCACGGCATCGACGTCCTCGCAGTCAAGGACATGGCTGGTCTCCTCAAGCCGCGTGCGGCCACCATGCTCATTTCTGCGATTCGCCAAAAGTTCCCAGATCTCCCAATCCATGTACACACGCACGACACCGCCTCGACTGGTGTCGCGTCCATGCTCGCGGCCGCCGCGGCTGGCGCCGACGTCGTCGACGTGTGCATGGACGCCATGGCTGGTACCACTTCGCAGCCGGCTATCGGCGCCGTTGTGAACTCTGTGGCTGGCACCGAACTCGACACCGGTATGGATATTGAAGAGATTCTCAAGCTTAACTTGTTCTGGGAACAAACAAGAGGTCTCTACTCTCCGTATGAAAGCGGTATTAAGAGCGGCAGCTCGGATGTTTACATTCACGAAATGCCGGGTGGTCAATACACCAACTTGAAGTTCCAAGCGTACGCGAATGGACTCGGTAGCGAGTGGGATCGCATTAAGGATTCTTACGCGACCGCCAACAAGATTTTGGGTGACATTGTCAAGGTGACTCCGTCCTCCAAGGTGGTGGGCGATTTCGCTCAGTTCTTGGTTGCCAACAACCTCGACGAGCACTCGGTCGTCGAAAAGGCTGACACGCTTTCCTTCCCGACCTCTGTCGTCGAGTACTTCCAAGGCTACTTGGGACAACCGGTCGGCGGGTTCCCGGAGCCGCTTCGCTCCAAGGTGGTGAAGAACAAGGATGTCATCAACGGTCGCCCGGGCGCTTCCATTCCGTCGCTCGACTTGAAGAAGCTCCAATCCGAGTTGTCCATCAAGCACTCTGGACGCAGATCCATCACCCACAAGGATTCTCTCGCGGCTGCCTTGTACCCGAAGGTGTTCGATGAATACGTTGTCAAGCGTGACACGGTGGGTCCGGTTGGTTTGCTCCCGACAAAGGCTTTCTTGAGTGGTTTGGATATTGATGAAGAGATTGAAGTCACCACGGATCGCGGCGTGAGCACGAACATTAAGCTCAAGGCGGTCGGTGAGTTGTTGCCGAGCGGCAACCGTGAAGTGTTCTTTGAAGTGAACGCCATCCCGCGCGTCGTCGAAATCCACGACCGCAAGATCTTAGAGTCGAGCTCCAAGGCTTCGACGACGGTGACGCGCGAGAAGAGTGACCCGCTCGATCCGGGTTCCGTCGGCGCCCCGATGTCCGGTAACGTCGTCGAAGTTCTCGTCGCCCCGGGTCAAAAGATCAAGGCGGGTGAACCTCTCGTCGTGCTTAGCGCCATGAAGATGGAAACGACCGTGTCTTCGCCCGTGTCTGGTACCTTGAAGCACTGCGCCGTCATCGCCGGCGACACGTGCTCCGCCGGAGACCTCATGGTTGCCATTGACATTGACGCGTAATCACCGGACAAGGAGCAGCGAAACTGTATCAAACGCTTTCGTGTTTCATCCGCGCCCGCACAACCCACCACCATCACCATCACACACACACAAACACAA
>Ga0255772_10005747_pt1 | contig 11425 bp, 10 predicted proteins | sample 071ome_34_FD_179970 | JGI IMG/M metagenome (GOLD analysis project Ga0255772, IMG submission 179970) | Coastal salt marsh microbial communities from the Groves Creek Marsh, Skidaway Island, Georgia - 071411BT metaG (version 2) | ecosystem: Environmental > Aquatic > Marine > Intertidal zone >... | reverse complement strand
GTAATATCACCTGAAGCAGAAACCCATCCAGATCCATCATATACTTCTAATGAACCAGTTGATGCGTTGTAAATAATCTGACCTGCCGTAGGACTTGCAGGTCTTGTTGCAGTGGTAAGAGTGTGAACTACAGCATTTTGTAACTCGTACCCTTGCATGTCAATGTTTAACGTCTCTAAATGAGACAAATACTTAAGAGCCATAATTGTTATTTATTTAATTGTTTTTGTTTTTGTTGCTTATTAGTTTAAGTAAGCGATCCCAGCAACAGGAACTGCAAACTTTATTGTTACTGTATTATTATTATTATAATCAATCTCACCCATAATATCTGCTCCTGTAAGATCTTCTAGTCTAACAGAAGGTTTTTTATTTAAGTTATGATTAATTGTCCATGTAAAGGCCGGATTAGGCTGATCATGAACATAATTTAAATCCTTTTCATCTTCTAGAGCAGTAGTCTCAAGAATTTCAATTCTTTTAATTAATGCATCAATATCAGCAGTTGTCCATGTGGTACCACCTGATGAAGAAGGTGTAGAGCATGTAATTATGCTTTTTGTATTTTCAGCCATTTCAAATTTTAATTTTAAATCTTCCCAATCACATAAATTTTTATCTATAGTTGCTGCTTCCATATCAACAAGGCAGCATGGATCCATCCCATATCTTAAAGAGACAAAATTTTTATAGACTGCTGTAGCAAATCTTCTTTCTGTTTCTATCTTTTTAATCAGAGCTGTGTCCATTATTTTGTATTGGCTAATTTTAAAGTTGTCTCATATTCAGATAAACAACTTTTATGCACTGTTGATCCATCTGATGCTTTTGTTTTTTGACAACCGCAGCTAAAAGCTTTATTACATTTTTTACAATTCATAACATTGGTTTATTAAGGGTTTAACATCCTACAGTTTTACAAGATATTTTTTGAAGTCTCTTTTTTGCGTATTCATATAAAGACATTCCGTCTTTAGGACTATTGCAATATTCTACTTTAGCAACAGCCGCATCAATTAAAGTTCTTATATATTTCATTTCATCAATAAGATCTTTTCTTTCGCTATGAGGCTCACAATCTTTTACATCAATATGACATAATGTATCATAGTATAGTGTAAGTAAATTTGTAATTCTTAAATGATTATATTCTACATAAACTTTATCAACAGGTGCAACACTATATTTAATAATATAAATTCCATCAGATAAAGCTGTTCTCATAGTACCACAGTTTTGTGTTTGTGTACCGAGCAGACAACCATTTAAATTTACTTCAAAATTAGGATTAACCTTAATAAGAACGGGCACGTTATAACCCGGAGAGGTAACCAATAACTCACCACAATCAATATCTAATTTGGAAGAGTACTGACTGGTATCTTTTATATTTAGTATCTCACAGTTTGCTACTGTGGGAACTTCTAAACTTAATATATGCTTATCGGCCATGATTTATTTGCTTATATAAATAATCTGCTACATAGATAATATACAAAAAAAAGATTACAATCTAAAATAAAAAAGGTGAGAGATTGCTCCCCCACCTTTAATATTATTAGTGATCTAATTATTGTTGATCAATAGCCGTTTCTCTAACTAGAGGGTTTCCAGAAGCATTAGCAGCAGCTACCAATACATCAAGCAAACCTTCAATGTCATTCTGTGCATCATCATCTGAACATTTAACAAAGATCTCATATACATATTGATCATTATCAAATACGCTAGTTGCGTTGTTCAAACGTGGAATGCTGTGTTGTACGTAGTAAGTCTTGTACAATGCTGTACGGTCAACTGCAGAAATAACTTCTTCAGAACCTTCAATCTCACGCATACGGAATGCATCCATATTACCTTGGTGGAAAGGAGCTTGTCCATAAGACTCAGTCAACAAAAGTTTTCTAAGTACAGTCTCACCAGAAGTTTGTTGCATAGTACCAGGAGTTGACTCAACAACACCACAGTCATTACAAGCATCACCAGTTTCATCCATCAAAGATGCAACCAATTGAATAGGCTCTTTACCGTAGTAGTCACGAGTATCAAAAGTACAATCACCAAACTTAGTATCTACATATGCACCTTCAAACATAATCTTAGCAGAAATTTGATCTCCTACTGGATCAGTTGAAGCAACATAAGTACCGTCTAATACGTCAGCAATGCTGTAAACAGTTACAACACCTGCAACACTTACAGAAATACCACCACCTGTTTTCTCTTTAACAAAAGGAGAAACAATAGGATCAGCCAAAAGCATTTTGCCCATCTTAGCAAGTGCTACTGCAGGATCAAGGTATTCTTGACCATCTGCACAACACAATCCAGGTACATCACCGTCAGCAGCGTCACCAGCAGAATCACCAATAGCGTAAGCATTGTGGTTCAAGAAACGCAAAGCAGGAGCACCTTTAACATCTAAACGAAGCATTAAGATTTCACCACAAGGATGACACTTAGGACCAACCTCTACAGATACTGTAGCAGCAGTAGCTTCAATACAGCTAGATTCCCATACTCTTGTCAAGTATTTAGGATTGATTCCTTTAGATTTAACAGATTCTGCATAACCACCGTGGAATTTGTTTCCACCAATAGTATCACTTGAGTGAAGAGAACCTTGTACTAAGTAAGCCATTCCAGGTACAGGAAAAGCACCAGCACCATGAGCAGTCCAGTCAGAACCATCTACCAAAGCCAATTGACCACCAGCCAAGTCTTTAGTCTTAGTTCCATCAGCAGCATCAGCAGATACTGCTAAAAAGCTTTTATAAAAAGCGTGATTAAAATAAGCCATTTTTAAAAATATTTAAGTTTAACAAATAAAAGTTTGTGCTTCATGCACACATATAATATACAATTTTTCTTTTAATAAAACAACTAGCTTAAGAATAATAGTTTATACTTAGCTGAGTTAATCTGATCCTTTATAAGATCAAGGTTGTTTACCACTTCAGTATGAGGCATTACTTTTTGTAAATTAGCAATTTGCATAGATAATGTTCTCATGTATTCTATAGCACCATCAATACTCATAAGTCTTGCAGGAGCTTTATCTGGATAGTTTAATAATACTTCACATGCACCTTGATATCCTTCAGCTATAGTATCAGCTAAACCAGGTAATGCATCATAAATTTCATTTAATGCAATGTGTTGAGCATAAGAACCATCACCAGTTACTTGAAGATGTAACTTATGAAAACTTGTAGCAGAATTCATAATTTCTACAACTAAATCTGCTGTCATAGAATCTACCTTTTTCATTTCGGGAGATCTTTCTGACATACTCATTTTAGTTGCAGGTCTACTTAATCCTTTAGGACTCTCTTTTCTTAATGATCTTGAATGTTCCATTAATTATTTCTTTCAGCTGATTGTTGATTAGTTTGATATTGATTAAAGTTTTCTATATCACCAGCAATTAATGAAGCGGCTTCATCTAGTAAAACTTCAACAATATCATCTTTAAACTCACATGTTACATCAACAAGTGTTTGAGCACCTGTATAAGGGTTTTGACAACCTGCTATTTCTATATTAACAGGTTGTCTATAGTAAGTTAAAATCACATCAGTAATATCAAACTCTCTTCTATATACTCTTACATTATTACCTAACCATGTACAGAATGTTTCTCCCCATTCATAATCAGGTCTTTTAAGAGGATCTCTCATGATTAAATTAACATTAGCTTCTTCAGATAGATAAACAGTCATTGATCTAGGGTCAGGACAACATTCACTAGTTGCGTATGCTGTAACTCTTTTATATTCCATATAATCATTTGGAATACTAGATGACTCAAAATAATCATCTTGCTGAGAACCAGGTAGATTTGTTTCTTCTAAAAGAATCTGTAAATCATCTATTCTTCTTTTAGACATTTCATCACCTTCACGGTATAAGTTATTACCATGTAGTTGACGTCTTACCCATTCAACCTGAGCTTTGTTAAAAGCCTCTACAATTTGCCAGCATTCAATGTTATCATAATCATTGCTTGCAAGCTTGTTTAGCCTTTGCTTTAATTTAATCTGTAGAGTTTGATTATTCATTATCTAATTTGTTATGCGTTCCAATAGGCTTCTACCTTGGACATCAAACTCATTAGTGTATCTTCATTGGAAGGATCTTTTAAATACTCAAGAACTTCATTAGGTCTCTTTCCTAATTTTTCTGAGCTATCCACTGTTTCAATCCATCCTGAAGATTTAGGAACAAGAAATCTATAAAATAAAGCATCTTTTACCAATGCTCTAACTTTTAGATTTTCCATGGAGTCTGCGGCTGCATCAATAAAAGATTGTGCTGCTCTTTTTTTATTAGACTCTGTACCTTCACCATTTATGAACATGTCCATATTTTCATACATAATATCATTAGGAGTTGACTTAGTGTATTGTGTACTATCTACATCTACACTCTTAGCTACATACATCAATTTTGTAATGTCTGTATCATATAACTTCTGCAACTCAACTAATGCTTTATTTTTAAGTTTAGTATACTGCGTTCTTTCAGTGATGGTTTCTTCAAGCTGATCTAAATAAAATTTAGGCGGATTAGCTGATTTCTTTGCATCTTTAAGTGATTTGGCCACAATAGAAAAGCCACCAGCATTAATGGCATAAATTTTAATTAAATCATATGGATCTTTTTCAGGATCCAAGAAAACAGGATCATTACCACATCTTAAGCTAATGCGTGACCAGAATTTATCATTATCTGGTTTTAATAATGTTACTTTATTCCAGAAGTCTTTATCTTCAGGATCAATAACATTTGCCGCAAGTTCAGCTTCAAGTTGTGAAACAACTGATCTGATTTCTTTTATTTTCACTTCACGCTCTCCCGGTGACAATCTTTTTACATCAGGAGCAAATTCATTTAGTCCTGTAACATATCTTTTAACTCCGTTAAGTTCAAGACATGCTAATGATTCTTCATGCCACACTCCTTCATGAAGTGCCATTCCATAATTTTCTAACCCCATGTTCTGTTTGCTGGAGTCAAAGTAAGGACGTATAGCAATAACTTGACTTTTGCTTTGCTGATACTTCTCTACAATAGTGTAATCACTCATCTTTTTTTGGTTTTTTTTAATTAATAATACTTGGTTTCACTCAAAAGTAGACAATTGCCTACAATTATTATTAATATTTCTAATGCTAGGTTTTACCCTAGCAAAAGTTATTTGAGTTATAAAACCGCTTTAAAATTAATTAGCTTCTTCAAGAGCTGCAATTCTTTGTTCTAAAGCATTAATGTATTCAATAAGTACATTTAAATGAGCAAACTTGGCTAAGCCATGCTCTGATCTTGACGCTTTGTCAAGAACCTCATCACGGGTCTTTTGTTTTAATTTCTTAAGGGCCATGGTATTTAATTTTTAAAAAATAAAAAGGGAGGAGGTTTTACCCACCTCCCCTTTATTATTGTTTTACATATTAGAATGATCCGCCTGTAACAGGGTTTCTCATAACAATTTTCAACACTTTGGTAGGATCTTTCACCCATACTGCTGGCATGGTTTGAGTCATGTAAACTCTGTAACCATTAAAGTTACCAGAAGAAGAGAAGCCTTGAGTACGTCCCATGTAGTCCATAGTACCGTTTTGGTAGAACCACTTCAATTGGTTATCCCAAGACAACTTCAACAAGTGAATGTTATCATTACCATTTTCAGTCACATCAAAGATGATGAAGCTGTAAGAGCTCAAAGGACGTCCATCAATTAATGGATTCTCAACATCATTAGTGTGAAGGTTATCAAACGCAGGATTCAATACAAACTTAACATTTGCCAAGAAAGGAATAGTGAAGCTAGTGTAAGCAAAACCGAAGTCAAGATCCATTCCTTTTCCTTTAACAGCACCAATGTCAGATGCATTTTGAACCAAACCAGAACCATATACTTCATCAGCAATAGCTTTGTTGATCAACTGCATACCACCGATACCAGTTTGAACAACCAAAGAACGCTGTGGGTCTGGTCCTTTAAATTCAACTTTACCTTGGTAGAAGTTGTACAATTCAGACTTGAACATATCAAGAGTAAATGCAGACTTGTTGTATACTCTCTTGAATGAGTTATCCAATTGAGACCACAAACCTACAGACAATCTGATATCATCTGGTCCGTCTTGCTTAATTCTACCACCTTTACCCCACATGAGGTAAGTTTCAATGTCATTAGCAATTTTGCTAAGGTGAGCTGCTTCCATATTAGTAACGAAAGTTCTGCTCAATTTACCTTCTTCAAATGCTTGACGTGCACCGGCTTTACCCATTGATGCAACTAATTCTTCAATAGAAGATACAGAAGGGTTACCGCTTTCATCAAAGTTTCTCCAGATTTCCGTTACAGGTACAGAACCATCAGCATTCAAACCACCCTTAATCATAAGATCAGCACGGCTAGAAATAGAGTAGTGTACATGCGCTTCAGCTCCACCAACAAAGTTGTAGAACTCACGGAATCCAGAACCAGTTTCAATGTCAGAGAATCTCTCACCATATTCACCACGTGCAGAACCTTTACGGAAGTATTTAGTTCCAGCAGTTAAGTAAGCATTATCTAAAGAAACAGCACTGTTGTTGTTTACCAATTGAACAGTGTAGATGAATCCGTCACCAGCTGGGATAATGTCATCAGCAGTGATGTACATTTCCAAACCATTGTACTTATCATAAGTAATGATATCACCGTGACCAAATGCTCTTTTAGAAAGCTTGATCTTAAAGGTAGTACCATCTTGTCCTTTTGCGTCATTTGCTGGCTCAATGTCAGCTACAACAAAAGGTAAATCTTGAGCGATAGGAGTTTGCCATTTGTACTCACCACGTGCGTTGTCTACTAAGATTGTATTCTTTCCACCAAAAGAAGCCATTTGATACAAAGGCATTTCTACCTTCTGGGTCATAGCCCAAAGATCAACTGGTCCCATATCCATAGGCTCGGCAGAACCAAGCATCTGGGTAAGGTGATAAGAATCAACATGAGAACTTGCTTTGTAGCTAGTATCTCTTAGGAAAATTCCATTGTTTAAAACAGGAGTTGCCATAATTGATTGTTATTAATTGATTATTATTTGTGTTTTAGTTAAAACCTTTTAAATATGTTATTGCTTCTAGGAATCTTTCTTTTTGAAGAACCGCGTGATTTAGTATCTTCTTCACGTTGTTCTACTCCAAGAGAGGAACCACCAGCATTTGCTTGTTCAGTCTTAAGCTTTCTTACCGTTTTCTCTACACTCTTTTGCGCTCCTTTTTCCATGATCTTGGATTTGTATCCATCAGGATCAGATAACAACCACAGTGCTTCTGAAATTAGTGTATAGTTTGGTTCAACAAACTGATACTTTTCAAGCAAGTGACCTAACAAGTTTGTATTTTTACCACTTACAGAAGGATAATTAGGTTGAACCAAACCGTTGTATAGCATGGACTGAGTCCTTCTATCAACCTTGATTTCACCTAAAGTACCATCTTTAAGTGTATTATATACGTTCTCCATGTATTGTTGAGAAGCTTGTTCTTGTTGTCTTCTACGCATTTCTTGTTCTTGCAATTGACGCGCAACAACTTGTTCTTGCATTTTATCCAACTTTGGTTTGAACTTCAAAGCTTGTTGTTCAAGCTTTCCTAAGTCTCTCCAAACTTCAATTTCCTCTTCAATCTCTTCTGCTGTTCCGTATCCTGTAGCTTGAAGGTAATCTCTGATAATAACTTCTTGATCTCTTTCAGATTTAACATCAAGCGTCTTTTTTGTCTCTGCTTGAGCAAGTGTTGAAAATAGACCTTTCAGATCTGTACCTCCATCAGCCACGTAACGTGCAGCAATCTGGAGTTCTTGTGGTAAACTTTCAAAGAACTGTCTGGGAGTCTCTCTTCTAACTTGCTGAGCTCTTTCTTCTAGATTAGCTTGAATGAGTTCTTCCCAATCTTTTGCCGTATATTCTTCTAACGGCTTATCATCATCAAAAGGAACAATCTTGTCTTCTTTAATAAGTTTGTTAAATACATCACTTATTCCTGAAATCTTTTTTCTTCCTCTTGTCTCTACTTTTTCTTCATCATCATCTTCTTCATCAAGTGCTGCAAAAACATCTTCAGCACTTTCTTTAGTTTCAGATTCTTTAGCTTCTGTAGCTTCTGTAGATTCTTCATCTGTTTCTTCTACATCTTTTTCATCTTCAGAATAATTTGGTTCTGTAAATGAAAAGTCAGCTTCTGGTTGTTTGCCAAATATTGATCTAGATTTATTCTCATCAGGAACTGTCACACTATCTGCTCCAGCTGCACCATCAAATAAAGAATCTAAATCAATGTTTTCTTGAGTAACTTTACTCTCAACTGTTTTAGTTTCTGTTGCCATAATATTGTTGGTTTTGTAATTACTAATACTTACATATACAATATAAAAATTTTTTTGCTATTAAACTTACAAAATGCAATCAATGTTTTTGATTTTGTGCAGTATATAGCTATCTATATTTTTTCTTTATGTAAATATATTTAGAAGGTTTATTTTTTATCTTCTTTCTTAGACTTAGAACTTTTAACATCGTACTTGTTCTTGTTCTCTCTTGCAATTTGAAGTTGCTTATCTGCAACCTCTCTTTGAGTAGAAAGTTTTTCTCTATCAATCTCTAATTTTGCCTGAGAATTTGAATTTTGAATTGCTGCTTGCTCTCTTTTAAAATTCATTTGCTCTCTATCAGCTCTTTCTTTTCTGATGTCTTTCATTGCATCTTGGTAGTCTGATACTTTGTTTTCATTAAGATCAACCATTGCACCGTAACCAGCAGCTCTAATTTCTGCAACTTGAATATCTTTTTGACGTTCTTTCTCAGATTCCATTGCTTCATACTCACGTTTCATTTGCTCTTCTTGAGCTTTGGCTTGAAGCTGTTGCTCTTGCATTTCACGCTGTTGTTGCATTTCTTGCTGTCTCATTGCTTGTTGTTTAGCTTCAGAATCTTTCAAAATATCAGAAACTTCAGCAATAGAATCTGCTTTAATAATATTACCAAGATCAAATATACTAGCACCAGATGTGTTATTCTGAATTGCTAATTGTTTTAGTTGCTCTAGAATTGCTCTATGATTTGTTTTAGTTGTAGCAAATACATTAAAGTCTCTTAATAAAAGTTCAGTACCATTGATTTGGAAATTGACTTTTTCTGCTGCAGAAGATATATAAGATAATCTTACGCTAGGATTTGTGCTATAATAGTATTGTGCTAAATCTGTACGCATCTGATGTACTCTTGGCATCAAGTGATCTGAATGCTGTGTAAAATAAATTTCTGTTTGAGCATAAGATTGATTTAAGGCCTGAGTTATACCCGTAGCAGTTTCTTGTGCCATAGGAGCACCAAGACGTTGTGGATTAACACCTATTGCATCAAATGCTTGCTGCTTAAAATAATTAGCTAATTGAATGCGTGACATCAATCTATTAGTCTGTTCCATGTTTAGAACTTGATAATGATTAAAGTTTGTTGCATTCTCTGTATTTGTAATAGATGTGTCAAGTGGAAGCATTTGAAAATCTTTCATTGCAACAAATGCTTTGGCATAATTTCCTTTACCCCAATCCTCACCCATAGAATGTCTAGGTAATGCATTCTGATCAAACATAATTACAGTACCTAATTCATCAACCAGAATGTCTGCAATTTGATTGTTAACCATGTTATATCCAACCTGATATGCTTTCATAAGATCAACAAGAGATGTAGATCTTGTATTACGGTCAGAAAACACACGTCCCTCTACTGGTAACTTACATCCATACAATGAACTATCTCCTTTAAATTGGAAAGGAATTCTACCAGGTTTTTCCCTATTAATACCTAAATAAATAGGATTAATATTATTACTTGCATCTGATTTCCAAAATGCAGGTAAGTTTGGACCTATTTTAATACCACCCCAAACTTCATTAATCCAAATCCAATCAACATGTTCACCTTGAACTAAATTGTTTTTTGATTTATTTTTAAATATAGTTGTATCATAAATTGGCTTTTCTGTAACCTTAAAGGTTTCATCAATGATCTCCTGAATTACCTCCCCTTCTTCTGTTATTTTAGTAAGGTGTCCAACTTTACGTTGAGTTTTCCAATAAACTGTAGTAACTCTCATTAAGGACCCTTCCCCCCAATTAGGTAAATCATCTCCCTCGTTCAGAATAGAACTAATGATATCACCCCCATATTCAGGAGCATTGTTCCAATTACTTACAAATTGTCTATACGCTAAGCTAGGTGAATTAGTATTCCAAGCATGTGACTTTGTTGGATCATAATATGCACCGTCATTTTGATATCCTGAAATTTGATATCTACCAGATTTAGCTGGATAAATCTCCTGCAAAGATTCTAATTGCTTTTGATTCATTAAATAACCGTACTTATCAATTACATCAGCAACAGTCATTAAATCAATTTTACCAGCATAATTAGACTGAGATATATATCTAGCATCTGGTGACTTTTGATAGAAAGTAAGTACAGGATTCCAAAGCTCTAACTCATAGTCATCCTCAAGCATTCTAAAATGCCAGAACTCTCTATCTGTAATAAGCATGTCTCTAAACGCACGCTCTTCTAGTTCTTGCATTTTAAAACGTTCCTCATCAACATTTAATTGATGTGAAGCCCACTCTTCTACCAATGATCTATAATCTTTACTGAAAAAATCTTCTATTTCAGGAAGGGATTTTAAATTTTCTGGAGATAGTTGTTGTTGCATTTCAGGATCTGATGGATTAGCTCCCATTTCAATCATCTTTAAAAGCAACTGTTGTTCTGCTTCTGCAAGTAAGTTTTCTTCAATAAGAGCTCTTTTTTGTTCAAGCATCTCGTTGTATGAAAGATCATCTACAGCTCTAAATTGAACTTTGCTAAATCTTTTGGAAAACTCTCCAGATAATACATTTACTACATTTGGAATAATAGGATAAAATTTCAACTCTAATGCTGAATTATCTTCTTGTGTTAAAACATCTACAAGATCTTTATAATCATTATCCTCTTCAACAATATAATCTGTTTTATCAATAATACCTTTTGCAAGTTTATAATTTTTTAAAAGCTTGCGTGCATTTTGTCTTAAGAATTGTAATCCTTGTAATTCTAACCAATCTAAATTCCAAGCAGCCCAATCATGATCTTTTTGTTTAGCTGCAAGAAATTGAATTGGTTGTGTAAGGCTAGACGTGGTTGGATACCCGCTATCAGCTTTGGCACCATTCTTTAATTGCATTGCGTTGAATACCTTCATACTTATCTAATATTTTTAAATGCAGATCTTTTTATTTTATGACCTCCAACAGTAGTTTTACCACGTCCTAAATTTTTAAACGGACTATACTTTAATTTATACAAATTTTTTGAATTATCCAAAGAAT
>Ga0255772_10005745_pt1 | contig 11430 bp, 6 predicted proteins | sample 071ome_34_FD_179970 | JGI IMG/M metagenome (GOLD analysis project Ga0255772, IMG submission 179970) | Coastal salt marsh microbial communities from the Groves Creek Marsh, Skidaway Island, Georgia - 071411BT metaG (version 2) | ecosystem: Environmental > Aquatic > Marine > Intertidal zone > Salt... | reverse complement strand
AAGTAAATGTAGAAACACCTGAGACTCTTAGTTGATCTAATTCGGTATGACCAAATACATCTAGTCCACCATTTGCATCAACGATACCTTCAATTCTTGCTAGACCACTTGCATAAAGTTCATCAACAAATACACCTCCACTAAATGTAGAAACTCCAAGAACATCTAATAGTTGTGTAGGTTGTGTACTTCCAATACCAATACGATTGTTTGAATAATCAAAGTAAAAATTGCTAGCACCATCTACAAGACCAGCACTATTATGATATTGTATTTGCCCTATTTCTCCACCTGCACCACTTTGAATGGAATTTGGATTAATCCAAACTAGACCACCAAAAGCATCTTTCGCTAAGATATATCCTTGCAGACCATCATCACCCAGTCTGTCTATGATTGTTCCAGAAAGTTTTAAGTCACCTTGAACATGAAGACTTGATATTGGTTGCGTCGTTCCTATTCCAACCGACCCAATACCTGTTGTTGTAATTACAGTTCCACCTGTGCCTACAGCAAGTCTATCGCCAGCAGAAAGTAAATTTAATGTGGAATCAAATGTGAATGAGGAATCTGTAGCAAAATCCCCCAAATCTTTAAATAAAACCTCGGTGTCGTTTCCTGGTGGTGCAATGCGAATCGTAACACCTACTCCTGGATTTGGAGCGAATGGACTGTCTCCTATAGCAGTAACAATACTGCCTTCAAAGTTTAATTCTGTTGTACTACTAGCTCCACCAACACGTGTTCCTTCTTCGAAGACAGTGATAGATCCAGGAATAATTCCTCCACCAACTGGAATCCAGTATCTCTCTCCCGGATACCCATCTACAGAAACTAATTGGTACTTATCTCCAAATGGAGCAGGTTTTGCTCCAAGTGAAGACACTCCAATAATAGGATCTCCAAGATTTGGTTCAGATTCAGAAATGTTTAGATATCTGTATCTATCTTCTGTTAGACGTGTTTGTGAAGTTAGTTTAGAACGCCCAGAGATATACTTTGCCATTTTATCTTATAATGTATTTTCTAGGATACTCATAATAAATTCCATCTGTAATGGAGCAACTTGTCCGCCGCTCACATACGTGTGAGGAATTGAATTGACTATTCCAACATTAGTTTCAAATTCTGTTGAAGAATTTACCGTATCAACAACAAAGGATTTCTGTGGACTGGGGAAAATTGTTGTTGTAGCAGCACCACTATATCCTCCACAAGTAAACTTAATGTTACTCATTGTAATTTCATCTGATGGACTAAATCCATGATTTGTTGATGTTGTGACAGTTGTGAGTCCAGTTGAATTGTCATACACCACATTGCTGATGTTTATAACTCCATCCTGGAATCCTTCAATCACTACGGAATCTTTTATAAGTGCCGTTCTTTCTAGTACCAATCTTCCATCAATAATTACTAATGCATCATTTGGTGGAATCTCTGTATTTTTAAGAACTCTAATATTCCTTGTGTTTCCAGAAGTTGAAGATGCTGTACTTTCTCTTCTATGTGTAAATGTTATTGTTGGATAAGTATTAATTCCAACATTTGATACCGAAGCATAGAGGACAATTGAAGATTTACCAGTGGGTGCTGTATATACCGTTTGTTCTCCTGGCGCAACTGGAACTGCAACTGTTATAAACTTATTAAGTGGTGCTACTGCCATATTACCTCAATGCAAGTATAAGTGGTGTTACTTCGGTTTGTATTGCTTTACTAAAGTCTCTTCCCCTGATAGTCGATGTCGTTTGGTCAATTTGTATTCCTTCACCAATGTCAAAGTTTCCTTTTTGGTCTGTACTTGTGAATGGAATTTGTGCGCCATCGAGAGCAACAATCTCATTTTCTTTAATTGGAATGCCACCCTGGAAGGGTAATGCTGTATTTATGTTTGTACCCGTACCTACATATTCAAATGAGTGAGAACTAGTTAGGATACGACTAATTCTTTGGAGAGTAAATGGATCACTAGGGAATAATTCATAAGGAATGAATTCGTTAAAAGTAATAGTGGTAATTCCCGTAACATTTTCTGTCGATTCGGAGACAGTATAATAAATTGGAGCCATTGTTGCTTCTGCAATTGCAGTGTTACCATCAATTTCGACAACAATGTTTTGGGTTGGTAAGTAATTTCTTCCAGAATTTACTACAGTAATTTCTGTAAGTGTTCCACTCACATCAACTTCTGCTGTTGCCTCAGCAATAATACCTTGAGGACCCTTTGGATCCACAGTTCCATCTGCATCTCGTATAAGAACTATCGGTGGATTTGCTGCACTGTAACCAGTTAGAGTTGCTCCAGATACAAAGTTAATACTATCAACCTGCTGGAGTGGTGCAGTAATTCTTCCAGAACCAACAGCATCTGGATAATTTCCCAAATCAATTTTAAAATATGCAGCCTGACCATCAAAAGGTCTTCGATATGTATTATTTGTATCAGTAACACCAGTTCCAATTACTACATCATTAGTTTCTCCATCAGGAATAACATTGGATAATATAGTTCCACTATATTGTGTTTTCCCTAGTCCAACAGCGTAAAGACCATAATTACCAAAAGAACTGTTAGAGTTGGTCAGATCGCACTGACCACCAGTATCAACATAAATTGCTTTATCGCAATTAATTGTGAAAATAGAAACTAACTGTGCATAAGCATCATTGGTAATTGAAACACCAATACCATTTTCATTATACTGTGTGAATGAATCACACACCATAGATTTGAGGTCTGCACCAGCAACAGATGCAGTAGCATCATTTCCATCAATTCTCATACCAATACTTCCAGTCATGAAATTGGTACAGTTACGAATATATGGAGATCTCCATCTTACAGATTCAGTAGCTGGTCCTGAAGCAGTATATCCACTCCTTGCAGACACCCCATCTTTAGGAAACGCAACAGCACCACAACCAGGATGATTGACTCCTATAGTTGCACCAGCAAAATTTAAGTTCTCAATAAGACATCCTCTTCTAACCCAGAAAACATCTAAACTAGTATTTTGGGGCTCAATTGTAACAAGTCTCAAGTCTTCTCCAGTAACTGTTACATCATTTTGAAGACCAATGGGATTATTCTCAACATAACGACCAGGGCGAATTTTAATTGTATCACCCGGTTGTGCTATTGCTGCAGCAGCACCAATAGTTGCTTTTGCATCACCCTCTAAAAGACCACTATTTGCATTATTTCCATCCTTAGTGACCCAAATAGTGTTTTGAGTTTGAACACCAGAAGGTCTCCAAGATACACCAGTTCCTACCGATGATAATCTATAATCCTTTCCAGCAGCACCAGAATTTTGATTGACGTCAATTAAAGAAGATTCGAGTTCTACGGAATCTCGCAATATTGAGGTTCCATCAACATCTAATGTGCTGTTCAGTGTAGTTGCGCCATCAACATCCAGACTATTATTAAGAGTAGTGATTCCATCTACATCCAATATAGAGTTGAGTCTGGTTTCACCATCTACATCTAGTGTATTACGTAGTGTAGTGGCTCCATCTACATCTAGTGTATAGTTAAGTGTAGTGGCTCCATCTACATCTAATGTACTATTGAGTGTAGTAACTCCATCTACATCAAGAGTATTATTGAGTGTTGTGGAACTATTTACATTTAGGGTTCCATTTACATCTAAAGTATATAATGGTGTATTATTATTGATACCAACATTAGTCATCCTGTAGATATTACCTGATGTGTTGTATCCCCAAAGGTCTTTAGATTGTATATTTGCAATCAATCCAGGACTACTTGGATGTGGTATTGGAACAATATTATCGGTTCCAACTCCAAGACTATTGATTTGTGTGAAATTTAATACTGTAAATGATTGTGCTGCACCAACGGTTGGAATATAGACGCCTTCATCTTGAACGTATATTCCCTGAGAATATCCAGGAGTAAAATCTACCCAACGAATTCCTCCAGCATCTCTATTCAGAAAAGAACCGTTATATCCATGCCAACCAGCAGAATCGTATATGTTTTTCTTGATTGATACCGTATCAACTTCAAGACCTAACTTTCCTTGTGTTGCCTCGTTTAATGAAGTTACTCCTATACCTGGACTGGTGGTTCCTATACCAACGGTTCCTAATCCAGTAATTACAAATGTATTTTCTTCTTCCGAATTAAATTGAAACTTTTGTTGTGGTGTTGCGGTGAATATACCAATCTGTTCTGTTCTTGTATCGATATTTAATGCTGTTCCACCTACACCAACATCAAGTCTAGTTTTTACTAATAAAAAGTCTACATCTAATTCGCCATTAATCGTAACATCATTATTGAATACAAATCCAGAATTTCCATCACCCTGCCCAAAAGAGCTAAAAAATACTTTTTTAAAGAAAGTTACATTTTCATTGAAATATACTTCATTGTTGACATTTTGTAAACCTTGAAGTGATTCTGGATTAAATGCCATTAGAGTAGACCACCACTAAGAGACTTTCCTACGAGAGCTGTTGCTTCATCATAAACATAAGTTCCTTCAAAGGTTTTACCCATAAAGGAAACCGCTTTGTCAACCATATTTCCTTCCTTTGCATCCAAGTTGGCAATGCTTGCTTTCAAATCTAGTTTATTGCCTGCCTCAATTTTAATGTTGTTTCCTGCTTTTAATGTGAGATTCTCGTCAGCATCGACAACAACATTTGCTCCACGGATTCTTACTTGACCGTTCTTCATAGCAGTAATCCAGACATCACCATTCTTACCAGTAATACAGATGTCTACACCAGTTTCTTCCGACTTCTGACCACCAATCAGTTCGATGGTTCTATCATTATAAATGCGTAAAATTCCACCTTCGGACATTCCAATAAGAGAAACATCACCTTCTTCAGTGGTGGCATAAAGGTCATAAACCTCAGAACCATTGTATCCCATAGAAGGATTGTTGATATCAATCCTAAAATTGGGACTAAATGATTCACACTGTCTTTTTTGCCAGTTTTGCTCTGCCATATTACTTTTTGATTATTTATTCTATACAGTCAATAACCTGCTTAATTTCTCCTTGTGGTTCAACTGGTCTTGGTATCAATCTTGGTTTCAATCTTGCACCATATCCAGTTGTTGTTTCAATATCATAAGTTACTGTACCTGTAACTGATTTATACTTGATGGCAGAGTCTGGAGTATTTGGAGCATTTGGATCTATAGTTGGATCTATAATTGGATCTGGTATTGGATTCAATTTAATGATTCTGCCATCATTATCCGTATTGATAGTATAAACATTATCATTACTATCTCTAATAGTATCATTATTTGTATACCCAATACCTGGATCAACAATGATAGGTCCTTTGGTATTATCATTAATATAATCTTCCTGATTTTCTCCTACAGTATATCCTTCACCTTCAGATACAACATAAATGTTTGTAATTTGCCCATAAGTTGGTGAGGTTTCATCATAATCAATTTCAGATCTAGCGATAGCACCATATCCACTACCACATTCATCAACGATCTCAACGAATGGTGGGAATGTATATCCTCCTCCACCATTAACAAGATCAACTCCAATTACGCTACCAGTAATTCCCCTTCCACCATCGGCAATTGCTCCAATTGCTCCAATGATAGCATTTGCTGTTCCACCACTGCCAAATCCACCAAAGATTTTAATCTTTGTTCCACCACATCCACCAAGTTGTGGAGGACCAGCATAACAATTTCCAAGAACACTATCAAATCCAGGTATTGAAACACTTGGATTCATAAAGTCAAAGACGCCAAGAGATCCAGCAATCTCAGAGATATCTTGTCCTGCATTGATAATTGTCTCAGCAATTCCGTTTGCAGTATTTGCTGCTTCTAAAATTTGATTAATTGGAACACCAGTATTGTCGCTTGCACCTTTACCAATAATCCATTCATTGGTTTGTGAATTAAATTCTGGTGCAACCTCATTACACGAAAGTGAGCTAGCAAGATTCAAAATTGCATCTGCTGTCGATCTCAACCAGTTGAGTGGACTGAATCCCAATAAAATCTTATCAACTGCACCAAGAAGTGGTTGTATAAACTTAGTAATTCCACCAATAATATGATTCATCAAAGCACCAACAAATTGATCTCCTATACAAGAAACAAAGTTTGTGACATTTTCTGCTACGCTAGTTAATAACCCTTTAATTGTATTTGCAAGACCATTGATGATTGAGTTTGCGATACATGGAAGTGCGTCAGCAATCAATTTAACTGGTGTAATCATTGCTTTTTGTGCTGCAACCCCTGCTAGATGAGCAGCAACAGTACTACCAGTTGCAGCAAGAACAAGTTGATAAACTGTCCTATAAAGAAGTTTTAGACCCTCATTAAAAACTGGCTCCATCGCAGTGTAGAGGTTCTTTACCATATTATTCACAAGACCAGAAGTTACCTTCTGAACTTTTGCTGTAATTTTTCCAATCTCACCATCAATCCATTTCTTTGCTTTACCAACAGCACCAGTAACGTCGTTGGTAATTGATTGTACTTTGTTTACAAAGTTTTGAACTTCTACCTTAATTTTAGTAATAGTTCCAGAACCAGATGCTGTTGCAGCAACTACTTTATCTCCAATACCATCATATGATGAACGCTCACCTTTATCTGCTGCTTGTCCTTCACTACTTAATCTCTTAGCATCTTGTGGTGATACTGATTTTGGTGATTTCTGTGATTGAGTGTTCTGTTCGTTTGCTTCATTCTTTACAAAATATTTTCCATCATTTTTGATTTTGCCAGTATATCCAGTAAAAGGAACGAATGGACTTTTAAATGTTGTTGATGGAACGGAACTTGTTCTACCAAATACACCAATAACAACTGGAACCTGAGCATTATCTCCGTCCAAGAAGAAACCAAATACAGTGTCTGATGGAGATAACTTTATTGTTTTGGACCTATTACCAGCACCAGAACCGTCAGATGGAGAAAGAAGAACATTTGCCCAAGGCAAATCATCATTTGATAATTCAACCTCACTATAAGGATGATATCCTAAGATACGAACTTTAACTCTATTTCCCCATCCACCACCGTCATTCTGAGCACCTTGTGCTCCATCTGGTGCTACTTGTCCAATCCACCAACGGAATCCGTCTCTTCCAATAAAATTAGTTTTAAGTAAAGACTCTTCTATCATTATTTTTTCTGATTGTTTGGACTATACTGACCAAAAGTATCTCTAATTAGTTTCATTGAGGTCCAAGAACCTTCCGTATCAAAATGATGACACAACTCTTTAATCATATATAGACCGCTTTGGTCCTGGTCATATTCCTTGGTCTTTTCTGTAGTGACAGCTGGGAACAAGCACTCAATAATATCACCCGCCTCAAGATTTGAGTTATATGGAATCGTGATATTCAATGTTTGAGTAAACATAATATTATATCTCATCAATGATTGAGATTGATAGAGAAGTGGGTCAGCATTTTTTGAGGTTGAAACGCCAACTTCAAGTGTTCCAAGGTCAAGAACTCCAGTTATCAATCTTGATGGAACATCACCAAGAGTTTCTTCTGAATCTTGACTTAACTTTGGCAGTTTAACTTTATCTCCAAGATTTCTAGATTTACCAACATAATCTTGAAGTTTAAACGTACCTTTTTCTGGGTGAGTAAAGGTAAAATTTAGAGGATTGAAATAACTTCTTTGACTTGCATATGTACCCAAACGAAGATTTTGTAATACGTTTTGGTTTCTATCAGTTTTGAAACTTACGATTTGAAAATCCTGTGCATCAGTGTTTGGATTGACAACTTGTGTGGAGTTGTAAGTTGCTTTCTTCTCAGAAGCGATAAGATTATCAAGTGCTTTGAATTTGTATCCACTTTGAGTTTCATAGAAGCAATATCCGGCAGTTCCGTCACCTTCAACTTCAGGAACACCTTTTGATGCCAACCACGTTAATACTGTAAATGGTTTTCTCATATTACCGATGAATCCATAAGTATTCATCGTTTTATCTACATCAACAGACTTCTTAGTCTTCAGATAATCTTTAATTATTTTCTCTGCAGATACTGAGATTGGTGAGGATGTTGGAAACTTAACTGGAACTCTAGAAGTTTCATTTGTAATTGCTTCTCTTGAGCAAAGATTCAAAACAAATGTTTCTGTTTCATTATCACTAATTACATTACTAATACTAGAAACATAAAGATACTTATCTTTTTCTGAAAAATCTAGATCGCCATTTGATGAAGAGTTTGCCTTAATCTTTAAAGAAAGTCTCTCACCTCCTCTCAGTGGAAGACCCTGGTAGATTGATTTTCCATTCAAAACGTTACCAGTTGTAGTTACAATAATCTTTGCAGAAATAGTTGGTGAAAATATATCTTCGTAATAATCTATAGATTGGACACCAAGTCGCAAATCAACCGTCTGCGATTGATCATTAGATTCTAAAAGAATCTCTTCGTACTGAGAGGGATCTGATGCTGCCATTATACGTATTCTAACTCTCTGAGAAGTATTGTTGACATAACATTATTTAACGATGCAGAAGAAGTGTCCATACTGATTCCATCTCCACCACCTTTTGCAGCAGGTGGTGGTGCTGATGCTTGTCCTCCACCACCAGTGGGAATTGGAACAGGGACTATTTGCCCTCTCTTTTCTGGTGTGATGCCTCCTGCAACATCCTTTGATGGCATTGGTTCAAGTGATGGTCCACCAAAACCAAGAGCACCTTTAACTTTTTCTATTATACCACCACCACTTTTGGCACCTGCAACTGGTGGATTCTTAGAGAAAATCATCACATCAGTATATGGATCAGGACTCATATCTCCACCATATACACTTCCGCTGAGATTCTTAGTTGCCTCCATGTGAATGTGTGGTCCAGTGCTGCGTCCAGTATTACCACTTCGCGCAAAAGGAACTCCTGCGGAAACTTCACCACTTGTGATTAACTGCTCACTCAAGTGAGCAAATCTCAGTCTGATATTCAAACTTGGAACGATGATATCAGTATAATATCCATATCCTTTTTGCCACCTTGCTTCAACAACTTTACAAGGCATTTTACAAGCAATGTAAGTTCCTGTTGGGCAAGCATAATCGGCGCCACCGTGAGGTCTAGTTCTTCCAGCACCCATGGAACCATAGAAATCACTCTTTGTAGTATCTCCAACTCTTGATCCAACACTAATTCTCTTGTTTGGATCTATAGTTACATCACCAGATGGTGTTTTGTAAGTTCCTAATCCTCCAACTTTTCCATACGGAGTTGCCGCTGCCTCCTTCATTACCGATATTTCTGCAGGAGTATATGAAGAATACAGTGACCACGCTTCGTGTCCTTGTATTTTCAACAGAGCAACACCCATCAAATCTTGATTTGCCTCATCAAACTTATCACTATCTTTTAAACCGGCACCCCTTTGTGCAACTTTAAGAGAACTAGGAATAAATTGATAACGTCCTGCCGCCCAAAGTGTTTGTTTATTATTTTGAAAGTCCTTAACTTCACCGATTGTCATATCAGTCAGATTCTTACCCAACCATTTCTTTGCACCACCAGGTCTATCACCAGCCTGCCCATTGTTCATCGCATTATAATCACCACCACTCTCTGGTCCAGAAATAATATCAAGTGCTTTTTTGTGAATTGGTAAGAGTCTTCCAGCAGATCCAGGTGTTCCACCTCCACCATTTTTATCATCTTTTTTAGTCCCAAGACCAAGTGAAGTCTGAAGATCAAAATCTTTGATAGATTGAATCATTGAATTGAAATCTTTGATTAAAGAGTCCACACTACTGAGCATAAAATCAGTAGATTTTTTTGTGGTATCTACAATCGCACTGATATCAAACTGTCTTAGTCTGCCGTAAATATCACCAAGACCTGAGGAGAATCCGGTGAAAAAGTTCAGTGTATTATTAAACCAATCAGTTAGAATTCCAGTCGCTTGCTGAACTCTTCCACTTAACTCCTCTACCTTTTTAACAATCAATGGTAAACTTGTTACCATCCAACCAACCAATACAGTTCCCAGGTAGTCCATTACTCTACCAAGGAATCCTTTTGTACTGCTTCCTATAATCTTTCCAGTTCTTCTGAAAATACCATCAACTTTTCCTGCCTCTACAATATCTTCTCTTTCCCTTCTTCTTACTGCATCCCTTCTTTTTTCAAATACTGCTCTCTTTTTTAAGATAGAATTTCTTCTATCTCTATTACTTGAATTAAACTCTTTTATAATAACCGATGATGTATTATTAGCAGCTCTTAAACTTGCACCAAAAGCATTGATGGATTTTCTAATCTCACCAATACTATCTCCACTTTTTAGTAATGATTCTCTTGCTTTTGACATTATACTATTACATTAAAGTGTGATGTTGCACCATAAAACTTACTAATATCAGGATTAAAGGTCGAATATGCTGGTGTTGCAGCAATTGCACCACCAGAAACTCCAGCAGGTGCTTGCTGTTGTCCACCAGAATCTCCACTTTCCATTGGAATTGGGAGCACAGTCACTCCAGGTTCTTCTGGTGGTGTAGAAACTCGTTGAGCAACCTGTTTGGACTTTGAAGTAACATCAAAATCCATCATTGGTAAGGTGCCAGTCTTTCCAATATATTTTTCAGTATCAACGAAAGATTTGACATCTGCACTGAATGCTACATCTACAATAGATTTTTCCCCTTCAGCACTCTTTTTGGGTTCTACTTGTGATGCGTCTCCTTCCTGCACTTGTAAGGATTTTTCTCCGTATTGTGCTGGTGTTTCTGGATCAACTATCTGCTCAGATTCTTCTAATTTTTCTACTGGTTTACCCAGTGCAGTTTCTTGTGGTTGAATGTTTTGACTTGTGGTCCCAGACTCAGAAATCTTTTTATCTAAGTCTGCAGTTGTTGATTTATATTCTTCTTTAGTAATCCTACCCGAAAAATATTCTTGGCGAATCGCCGCCTTTTCATTTTTAAGTTCTTGAACTTGTGGGTCAACTTTCTGACCCGTCATCGTTTCTGTGGGTTCTGCCATACTAGGACCACCCTTCCCCAAATTTTCTATGGATGGTGTATTATTACCAAGAAGGTTTTTTCCTAAATCAAACAAACCTTGGAAGACATTCTTACTTTGTTCTTGACCTTCTGGAACGTCTGGATTTATTTCTGGTTCTTTTTCTCCAGAACCATTTTCTTCTGCTTTCTTTTCTTCCTTTCTATCTGGGAATGGTGTATATCCTATGTTACTACCAGCAGCATTAAGTACATCTTTTACTGCGTTTTTAGTAACTGTAGTAATTTGACCAACCAGGTCGCTAAAAATTCCTGTTGTTGCCAGTTCTCTAATTTTTCCAGCAAGATTATAAAGACTAGTAGATACATTAGTAATTGTATCTGCTATTGTGCTGACAATACCGCTAATAACATTAAAGGTATTAACG